>Ga0310811_10002716_pt1 | contig 22123 bp, 17 predicted proteins | sample YCmetagenome_FD_207642 | JGI IMG/M metagenome (GOLD analysis project Ga0310811, IMG submission 207642) | Soil microbial communities from experimental microcosm in Duke University, North Carolina, United States - YC | ecosystem: Engineered > Artificial ecosystem > Soil microcosm > Unclassified ...
GCGCCACCAACCCCTGCGGCGAGCAGCCGCTGCCGCCGTACGGCTCGTGCCTGCTGGGCTCGGTCAACCTCACCACCTTCGTGCGCGACCCGTTCGGGCCCAAGGCTCGCTTCGACTGGGACGAATACCGCGAAGTGGTGAAGATCTTCACCCGCATGCTCGACAACGTGGTGGAGATCAACGGCCTGCCGCTGCCGCAGCAGCGCGAGGAGATCCTCTCCAAGCGTCGCCATGGCATGGGCTTCCTGGGCCTGGGCACCACGCTCACCATGCTCAAGATGCGCTACGGCACGGCCGAGTCCGTCACCTTTACCGAGGACGTCTCCCGCGAGATGGCCGTGGCCGGCTGGGAAGTCGCCCTCGACCTCGCCAAGGAGAAGGGCCCGGCGCCGGTGCTGTCGCGCGACTACACCGTCACCGGCGACATGCTGCGCAAGCGCCCGGAAATGGTCACCGACGGCTACAAGGTCGGCGACGCCATCCCCGGCCGCGTGCTGCACGCCAAGTACAGCCGCTACATGCAGCGCGTGGCCGAAGTGGCCCCGAACCTGGTGGCCGAGCTCGCCGAAACCGGCGCCCGCTTCACCCACCACAGCTCGATCGCGCCCACCGGCACCATCTCGCTGTCGCTGGCCAACAACGCCAGCAACGGCATCGAGCCCAGCTTTGCCCATCACTACTCGCGCAACGTGATCCGTGAGGGCCGCAAGACCAAGGAAAAGGTGGAGGTCTACAGCTACGAGCTGCTGGCCTACCGCGCGCTCATCAACGCCGACGCCCTGCCGTTCTCCGACGACCCGAAGTCCAAGCTGCCCGAGTACTTCGTGTCCGCCGACGACATCTCGCCCAAGGAGCACGTCGACATCCAGGCCGCCGCGCAGCGCTGGGTCGATTCGTCCATCTCCAAGACGGCGAACGTCCCCACCGACTATCCGTACGAAGACTTCAAGGACATCTACTTCTACGCTTACAAGCAGGGCCTCAAGGGCTGCACCACCTTCCGATTCAACCCCGCTGCGTTCCAGGGCGTGCTGGTGAAGGAAGCCGATCTTGAGAGCACCCTCTACCGCTTCGAATTGGAAGACGGTAGCGTTGTGGAACTGAAAGGCAACGAAGAAGTGGAGTACGACGGCGAAATGCACACGGCCGCCAATTTGTTCGATGCCTTGAAGGAAGGGTATTACGGAAAGTTCTAATATCGTCGCCGGGACCTGGTGCTCAGGTTCCGGCACGCTTGTAAGAGTCGTTCCGGATGCCTTGAGGCAAGGCTCACTACAAGATCCAAATCCACGTCGGAGGGGATTACCCGCATGTCTATCGATACTGATTTCGAAGTGAAAGAAGAAGCCGCACAGGTTGTTGACGCGCCGGTGGAGGTTCCCGTGGTCGAAATGACCTCGGCAGCCGCCCCCAAGAAGGCCCGTGCCAAGAAGAAGTCGGCTCCGGCCAAGAAGGCAGCTCCGGCCAAGAAGGCAGCGGCAAAGAAGGCAGTCAAGAAGGCTTCGGCCAAGAAGACCGCCAAGAAGGCTGCCAAGAAGACCGTAAAGAAGGCTGCCGCCAAGAAGGTTGCCAAGAAGGCGGTGAAGAAGGCCGCTGCCAAGAAGGGCGCCCGCAAGGTCGCCAAGAAGGCTGCCGCCAAGAAGCGCGTGGTGAAGAAGGCCGCCGCCAAGAAGGTCGCTCGCAAGGTCGCCAAGAAGGCCGTGCGCAAGTCGGCCGCCAAGAAGGTTGCTCGCAAGGTCAGCAGCAAGAAGACGGCCAAGAAGGCCGCAGTCAAGAAGACGGCCCGTAAGGCCGCCGGTAAGAAGGCCGCCAAGGCGGTCAAGAGGTCCACTGCCAGCAAGAAGGCAGGCGTGAAGAAGGCCGTGCGCAAGCCGGCCAAGAAAGCCGCCCGCCGCAAGTAAGTTGTAACCGGTACGGCCCGGCGTCCATTCGCCGGGCCGTATCGCTCCAGCATCACCGACAGGGCAAGCAAGGACCGGACACATCCGTCCCGTCATTCCGGCCAACGCCGGCGTCCAGCGCCTTTAAGCACCTGGACCGAGTCCCCAAATCGGGACCATGACCGGCCTGTCGATAACCCAAGTCGTCGCGCGCGCCGCCAACTACTCGAAAAGAAGCACACACCATGGCGATCAAGATCGAAAAGAAGATCAAGGGCTACAACGTCGTCAAGCCCGAGGACAAGGCCGCCGCGGCCACTGCTGCTCCCGCCCCCGCCAAAGAGAAAGAGGCGCCCAAGGCGGAAGTGATCCAGATGCACGAGAGCCTGGAGCGTCCCGAGACGCTCATCGGCTCCACCTACAAGATCAAGTCGCCGCTGTTCGAGCACGCGTTGTACGTCACCGTCAACGACATCGTGCTCAACGCCGGCACCCAGTACGAACAGCGCCGCCCCTTCGAGATCTTCATCAACTCGAAGAACATGGACCACTTCCAGTGGATCGTGGCGCTCACCCGCATCACCTCCGCCGTGTTCCGCAAGGGCGGCGACGTCACCTTCCTCGTTGAAGAGATGAAGGCCGTGTTCGACCCGCGCGGCGGCTACTTCAAGGCCGGCGGCGTCTACATGCCCAGCATCGTCGCGGAGATCGGCACGGTGATCGAGCAGCACATGAAGATGATCGGCCTGATCCACGACCCGGAGATGGACGAGAGCACCCGCAAGCTCGTCGCTGAAAAGCGCGCCGCCTACGAGGCCGCCGCCAACGGCAAGAAGTCCGCTCCAGCTGCCGAAGCCAGCACCGAATCGACCAGCGCCACCGGCTTCCCGCCCGGCGCCACCCTCTGCGCCAAGTGCAACACCCAGGCGCTGGTGCTGATGGACGGCTGCCAGACTTGCTTGAATTGTGGGTATAGCAAGTGCGGTTAAAGTTCGGTGCGTAAGTGCCGATCAGAGAAAAAGGGCGGCAGTGATGCCGCCCTTTTTTGTCCATAGACTTAATGGCCGGGCGTTAGTGAATTAAGGCGACCCTAAAATGGCTTTCAGTAAGGGGGAGACATGGAAGAGAAGACATTTTTTGACGCGGGTAACGTCAGCGTGACGAACGGAGGGGCGATGGAGAAAGCGAAGAGGAAACTCCAAGAGGTATTCGTTCTTTCAGGTCCTCCGGAGTACACGTTTGTCGAGCCGGTCGAATATACGGGTCTTCTGGTTGGGCTGCAGACGGATGGAAGAAGCATTGTAATCGAAGGGCCCTCGGGAATTGGCAAAACAACTTCAATAGAGAAGGCTATTGCTCAAGCTGGGCTCCAGCATAGAGTTTTGAAACTCTCTGCGCGCAAGACTGAAGATGCAGCGTTTATTGCGGACCTGGCTAACAACTTGCCTTTGGGTACAGTGCTGATTGATGATTTTCATAGGCTTGATGATACAGCGAAGAAGTTAGTCGCTGACCTAATGAAAACGTTAGCTGACGAAGGGGCTTCGCACAGTAAATTGATTGTGTTGGGGATTCCAAACGTCGGGCAATCCCTGATTGCATTCGGCAAGGATCTTGCAAATCGGATAGAGGTTATAAGGTTCGAAGCGAATCCCGAGCATAAGGTGCACGAGCTGCTTGAAAAGGGCGAGGTTGAGCTCAATATTGAGTTAAACATCAAGGATGAAATCGTTGATGCATCCCAAGGGAGCTTCTACATAGCTCAGATGTTGGCGTACGACACGTGCATTCGCGGTGGAATTTTAGAGGCGAGCGATACTCGGCGCACCACTACGGAAAGCTATGAAGCAGTGAAGGCTGTTGTCATGGGGCGCCTTGCAAGAACCTTTCACGATACCGCCGTTACCTTCTCTCGCGGCACAAAGTTACGCCGTGAAGGTCGAGCCCCTTACCTTCATCTGCTTCACTGGCTCAGCCAAAGCAAGAACTGGGCAATCAATGCTGATCGCGAAGCCGACAAGCATCCAGAGCAGCGCGGCTCAGTATCGCAGGTCGTTTCTAAGGGGTTTCTCTCCGATCTTATTCAGTCGTCGGAGGATCTTCAGCGCGTCCTGCATTTTGATGCCAGAAATTCGATGTTGATTGCTCAGGATCCACAATTTGTCTTTTATCTGAGAAATATTTCTTGGCAGCGACTCGCTGATGATGTTGGCTTTCTCTCCCTTGATTTTCCATCAAGGTATGATTTTGCGCTGTCTTTTGCTGGATCCGATCGTGGTATCGCGCAAGCGCTATTTGATCGCCTTGAGAATGATGAACTAGAGGTTTTTTACGACGCAAATGAGCAGCACCGTATCTTGGCGGCGGACGTTGAAGAGTATTTGGCGCCTATTTACGCCTCCGAGGCACAGATGGTGATTTGTATTCTAGGGCCGGATTATCCAAAGAAAATTTGGACAAAGTTCGAATCGCAACAGTTCAGGCAAAGATTTGGCGCCGGAGATGTCGTTCCTATAGTTCTAAATAATACTCAGGTTGGAGCCTTTGATGAGGCGGGACGTGTCGGTCACATCGCCTGGGACGTTAATGCGGATCTGGATGAGCAGGCGAACCTGGTCGTGAACGCGCTCAAAAGGAAATGTGCGGAACTCAGAAAGGCCCGTAGGGAGTTGGCAGATAAAGAAATGCAAAGGGACTAACAGAAAAAAATGGGGCGGAATGCAATTTAACTTTAAGCAGAAATGGGGTCAGGTTCACTTCTCTGGACTTCAGACGTGAACCTGACCCCGATTTTCTTTGGGCCACGGACGTCCTAGTCGTCTTGGTTTGTATGCTCGTATGGGCCATACGGAATCTCCTTCGCCACGCAAAGACTGACAAGCACGCTGCTCTGGGCCGAGTCCTCGCCAAGCAACGTAGGAGCCGATAGATCGGTTCCTTTCGGATTATTCGAAAAGTAGCGGAGATCACGTATGGCAATGGATCCGTTGTGTGAGGGCCTGAAGGCGTTGCCCCATTCGAGCCAAAACTCGGGTCAGAGTGCACTTTCTGAGTGGGTCGTACTGAGCCGACTCGTATCCGCCAGTAGGGTGCTAGCGTTCTGCGAGTACCAAAACAGGGGTCAGATTGCACTTTCTCGAGGCGGTAGCACTGCACATTTCCTACAGGAGAGGCGCTGACAAATGGTTGGCCTGACACAAGTGCCTTCACCCTCCGCAAAACGGGGTCAGGTTCACTTCTCTTGAGTCCAGAAGTTGATCTGACCTCCTATGTTTTGAGTGGCTCATTCCTAGAAGAGGGAAACTGGTGTCAGAGTGCACTTTTCAAGCAGCTAGGCTTTACATCTTCGTTTTGGTCATCGCTCTCCCTGAGAGCAGTTGCCGATTCAGTAACGGGGTCAGGTCCACTTCCGTGCTGCGGGAAGTGAACCTGGCCCCGTTCTTTGTTCAAACGCCCTGACGGCTAGAGCGAAAAAGGGCAGAGTGCCTTCTAATTGAAAGTACGCTGATCCCTTTTTCATTGAGTCTGGTCCTCATGAATGCCCGAGAAGATCTAGCGCTCCAAATCCAACACAAAGATGCTCACACGTCCGTCTCGCGCGGATGGACTGCGGTCGATAAGCATTTGGCGGAGATCCTCTGGCGTTGAAGGTCTTTGAATGCGGCGCCCGGGGCTCGAAAGCCGCTTATTAGGCGGTTGTTTAGCGCCAAACCAGAGAACCAGGTAAATTCCGCGCCCGGCTGCGCGCCAGTCTGAGGCGTAGAGTCGATCAAGTTGGGCATCTGCGCCGTCCCAAAGCTCGGGATGCCATTGACCCTTCACCTCGATGGGAATGCGTAACGCGCCCACCGCACAAGCGATGTCAGCCTCTTTGTCGTCGGCTAGGTGCGCTTCTGGATCCAGGTTTATGCCAAGTGAACCTTGCCGCAGAAGGCCAATCAAATGATCGCGACAGCGCTCCTCTTCGTAGGCAACGCCAGCGTCATCAAAAAAGCCGCGCCAAGACTCGGCGTCATCTTTTGTGACCTTGGATTGTATAAGGGCGAGCTCCTCCATCATGAAGAACTGCAAATCCATGGCCGACACTGGTGTAGTGTCCTCCAGTATTGCGTTCAGTCCCGTTAGCGTCAGTGGTGCATACGCTGCCTCGACGCGTATCTGAGCTTGTTCCGAGGACACACTCAGTAAGATTTCGGAGTAGCCGTCGTGCGGAGCATCGCGAAGAGTCTGAAGTGCTGACGCTGCTTCAGAACTGGCGTCGCGACCAAGTCGTGCTACTAATTCCCCTAAGTATTCACTCGCTTCCCATGGATTCGAGTTCCCTGACCAGCCTCCCGTGGGAGGGTTTGTGCGAGGCCAAGCGGATCGAAAACTAGCGATAATCCATCGAATCTGGGTCGGGCCGAAAACGTAGTTAGCCTCATCACCGTGGCGCCCACCTGTGAACTGGCGAATATGCCAGATGAGCTTCGGATCGATGTTGGACGCCTCTACTCGCGCGACAGTCTGATCGAAGGCAACTATAAGTCCAACCGCTACCCAGTTTCTAGCGCGGCCGGCATCTGTTAGGCCGAGCCGTTCTTCCCAAATTTGACGCAAACTGTCGCGATGGCCGGAGCGAATGAGGCGCCCGATCAGCTCTAGCTCTGGGGCTTCTGGCATGCTTGGGAATCGCTTCAACCATTCGAGCGCAAGTTCTGAAGCGGTAGGCGCGTCCGCGTCACTTCTCATGAACTGGGTTAGGCCATCAACACGTTCGAGCTGAGCTTCGAACTGAGGCTCCATGTACATGCGCATTGCCTTTCCAAAGATGCCTCGCTCCCTAACTGCCAGTTCGATAGCGCTCTCTAAACCTTTGACGTTGGCGTGATCGTCGACCTTCGTGCGAACCAAGACGAAAAATCCCGCGATTAGTCGTTCATCAGTGAGGTCATCGAATCCTCTTCCAGTGCGGAATCGTTCCGCCATGCCAGCAGCAATGATGTGTTCAGCGTGCCAGCTCCTTCCCTCTGCGAAGGATTCGGCGAGCTGTTTCGCATTCGGCTCGGGCGGATCTAGCAATAGAAATGCATCGAAGCCCGCGTGTGCGGCATGTGCAATGTCGTCGCCTAGCCAATCCGCAATGCGCTCATGCGGATCTTTATCGTGACCAATGTCTGTGAACAGATTGAGGTAGGCTTTCGCTGGGCTTACCAGTGCTCGCCAATCACCCGATCGCATCTCTCCAACATGTTTTGCATAGTCTTCTCTATGGCGAAGATGCTTTTCAAGCAACTTGGCCCTCCTTTCGCTCTGCCGTTTCGCATCTTGTACTTCCCACTCCGCTGGCTGTCGGATGGCTAGGTCGTCAATCCATTCGATCAGTGATTGATCTCCTTTGGAGAACCGTTTCGCTGCGTCTCTTACTTCGCGGCCAATTGGGCCGTCATGGCGTATCAGCTGAATCATCTCTCTCCAACGATCGTCCAATTGATCCGCATGGTCGAGTTGGTCGAGCAGCGCAATGACATCTTCTGGAGTAGGTGAAAGACATGGGAGGGTTCTGGTCATGCGGAAGCATCTCCCATGGAGAGATTGCTCGACGCCATCTATCAGTAGCGCTTGGTACTGCAATTCGCGCCGAAGCTCAGGGCTATTGAGAATGCGAGACTCGACTTTTGCACGAGTCTCGCGTTGGTAGCCCATGCTTGCATCGAATGGCTTAATCCATGACCAAAGTCGTTTAGCGTCCACTGCGCCGTCACTTAGGCGGCGTGCGATCAGGTGGTAGGCAAAGTCTGTCCTATCGTTACTTCCCCTGACATAGCTGTCGGTTCCTTGATCGGCAGCTGCTATCGCGAATCTATCAAGAACTCCATTGATCCGAGGGATAGGAAGCTCGCGCTCCAGGCGCCAGAGAACGCCAGAGACGCGCGCTGGTATAGCGGAGTGGGTCATCACCAAATCAACGATCAGCTCGTCGCTATATGGTTCGACACCCGTAGAGGATGCGAGGTCAATGGCAAGCCGAACAGATGATTCATCTCTCCATTGCCAAAGTTCGGCCAGGAATGACGACCATTCGACGGAAGACTTCACGCCAACCAACGCATCGGCGGCTGCGAATCTACTTGAGTAGTAGTTTTTGGTGTCCAGCGCGAGAGAATACAACTCTGATTGGAGGCGTTCGGCAACAGGTGTTCCTTTCATCGATCGCAGTACGAGGACATGTAGAGCAGGCGTTTCATCAGGCGACTGGACTATGCGAAGGAGTTCGTTTATCAACTCCTGCCGCATAACGCCTTGCATTGAATAGGATCCCCATCCGGCAAAGCGAGGGTTATTCTTTGCTAGCTCCACGAGTGCACATAGAAGCCATCGACCTTCCTGGGCGGTAAGATTGTCGGCGTCTCCATACTCAATAACGCCCATTGGGTCAAACGTGATGATTGCTTCGGATAGGCTTGGTTCCCGAGCTAGCCAAGCATGTATTCCGCGCAAGCTCGCAGGAACAAGTCCATGACTGTGAAACGCATTCAGAAGGCGCCGTCGCTTTCGTGGCGTATCGGCGTGGCGCGATAACCAGAGAGCACCAAGAAACTCACCTATTCTTCGATGCCAATAGCTGAATTGATCTGCGCCATTAGCTCGAAAGAGTCGTGTGCCGAGCATTGAATCAACGGCATCCCCACCCGGCAGTGTCGAAATCTCTATGAGCTGCAGATCACCGTCTACGGCTTCGATCTCGGCCGTCCGGACTAGGTGTTCATTGCCCGTGAGTATCAATCCTGCAAAGGCTGCGCCCGAAGCATTTATGCCTTTATCACGTGGCACTGCGCGATGCGCAGTGCCCTCTCGGTGCTCTTTTCTTAGAACCTCAATTGCACTTTCAAAAAGCTCGCCCTTGGTCTCAGGCAGCATTCCGGTCGTCGCGGCGCGCAAGATTAGCTCGAGCGTTTGAGGGTTTCCAAGCATTCCGTTAAGCCCGCGGTGGTTGAAGCGATCTACGACCGTCTCCGCGTCAGCCTGGCCTAGATGCAGACTTAAGAACCTCACCGCGTCCTCATCATTGAACGGCAAAAGGTGAAGTTCAATGGGCTTGCGATCGTACTGCTCGCGGATAGCCTCCTTGCCAGTAGCGCTACGCCAATCCGCGACTCGGCAAGAAAGTACAAAGCTCGGATAGCCAAGAACCCCAAGTTGTCGCAGCACGAGATCAACGGCATCTCCGTCCTTCTGTGCGCTAACTTCATCAAGAGCATCAATGACGAGAACATTGGCGTCTACGAGTAGTGTACGCGGGTCATGCCGGTTAATGAGAGCTCGCGCCGTACAACGCTTATATCCAGGATTCGTCGCTAGCCACTCCAAGAGGTGGGACTTTCCCATGCCCGCCTCGCCAAGGACTACGAGCGGCTCTGCCAGTTCTAAAAGGCAACTTTGATTGATTGTGACCCTGCCGTCGGCGGTCTCATACCAGAGACTGCGCTCGATATTTGCTTCGATCATACGTGTCCAATATTCCAAATTGGCTTGCTATTACAGCGCGCCATAGGTGCATTTTTGTCGTGCATCAAAGTGCGTTGCTATACGATCTAACAATGCCGAACCTGCGACGTGACGGCCTTGGGGCAGGCATTAGCTAACAGCCGTCAAGCTGTTTTCTCGTCATATTGCTTCGCTCCTAAAGCATCCTCTGTCTCTATGGCGCGCTTAAGCAGCATCTCAAACAGCTGCGCTCGGTACCGAACGCTCGTAAATGCCAAGCCAGCCCAATAGAGGCCGACGAGAGCAGTGCCAAGGATGAATTCGATCCAGGTCATGTGCGGCGGCCATTGCAGATCCTTGAACTGCAGAAAGAGCGCCGTGACGACCGGCAACGTCCCGAGCTTCTCGATGCCGCCGAAAACCAGGGGGTACCGTTCTCTAAGTCGTTCGTTTCGATGCGTTGCGAATCGTGCCATGGCATCCAAGCGGTCCTTGGGAAATCCCCGGAGCCATGTGATCAGCTTTTCATATTCGTGCAGATCAAAGTCCATCAGATCTGCAAATTCACGGCGTCCGGCGGCGAAGCTTGGAAGGACCCAGGGACGCCGAGGAACTGCCATAACCAGTGCAACGATTTCGATCGCCAGCATGGCAAACGAAAAGATTGCCAAAGGAAAGGATGCGGGAAGTACCTTGACTGCCAGTACGCAGAGAAATCCCGCGCCAAACGCGATGATCAAGCCAAGGCGTTGTCGCCTAGTGGGCGCCACTGCCAAGCTCTCATGCTCGGGTAGTGCATCGATGCGTTCATTAAGCACAGCAAACGTCAGATTAGCCTTATCCATAGCCCCTCCCCTGGTCACGGCCAAGCATATGGCAAAACCCTGAAACCGCGAGGAGCGGCGCTGACATTCCGTTGGCCCGGCGCTGTCATGCGCACTCTCAGCCAGACGGACATCCATCTCACCCAACCCTGACAGACGATGCCCACCTTGCTTGTTAGGGTCGAGCAGTCATTCGCGCTGTCTTTCTGTAGGGCCTCGCGGATGACCATGACCACCAAGTCATGAGGCGCGAGCCGTGAGTGCTACCAACACCCACGACCCGCTAACCATCACCAACTCATCGGAAGTTGATCATGGCTACCCACGATCATACGGTACGCATTCGCCCGTCCGTTCCCCCTGACGGCACCCTCACTCCTCCATCTGGCGACACGTCACACACAAGTGCGGCGTGGCCCGAATCCCTTCGTTCCTGCACTCGCGGTGACATCGCCCTGGCGGTGCTCGCCCTCTCGCGTCTGCGTGTCGACAGCGAGCAATGCCGTAAGGCACAAGCGCGAGGATTCCCCGGCAGGCCGTTGGAATGGCCGCTTTCGGTGGCCGTCACAGCCAACCTGGGCACGGCCATCCACTGCCTCCAGCAGTACGCCAGCCTGCTTGGTCACGAGCCCCGAGTGAACACACCACGCGTCCGATGATCGCCACTGCGGCGCATCGGCTGACATGGCGATGCGCCGCACTCGGGCGATCACCGACAAAGCCACCGGGCATTCACTGACACGGAGCGCTGTAAGCGCCTATCCGCCGTGCGGTCGTGCCCGACAGGGAGGACAACCCATGGAACTGATCCAACTCACCCCGCACCTGGACGTGGACCCCTCACAACCACTGCGAACCCCCGGTGACATCTTGCTGCACGCCTACCTGATCCCCAACGCACTCAACCCAGCCCAACTCGCCCGTCGTACCGGTATATCCGCCCGCCACATCAAAGCCTTCATCGCCGGCACCCACCCCATCACCCCCAAGATCGCCATCCGCCTCTCCCTCGCCCTTGACACCACCGCCTTCTACTGGCTGGCATTGCAGGCACGGTACGACTTGGAAAGGGCAAAGCCCGTAGTCCACGCCTATCGTCCTCTCGTTGATTAAGAAGGCAGGGCGAAAACTAGGGTCAGACAGGGCGAAAACTAGGGTCAGAGAGCACGTCTCTTGAAAGTCGACTCTGATCCGGCTTTCGGCTTTCAGAGGCGCCTAACTTCGGTCAGGCGGAAGCCCGACGAAAAAAAATGGGCCAGAGTACTGTTCCTTGGAAACGTACTCTGACCCTTTTTTTGTTCTATTGGCCGATGGGTAACCGCGCCTTTGGCGCAGCACCTATCTGCTGCTTATTTTCCCTCGGGGACGAGGTTGGCCAACTTGCCCTTCTTGTCGAACTGGCAGCTGAAATTTTTCTTGCCGTCCATGCCCGCATCGGCGGTACCACTAATCGTATAGCCGGCATCGGCGGCTTGAATCGGCTGCAGCTGGATGTAATCGTTCTTCACGTCGAATTTCTTCGCAGCAGCGTCGAGGCAGCGAGTAGTCAACTTGCCCGGATCGGGTCGATCGGAAGCAACTGCGTGGGAAGTCAGGACAAGCCCGAGGGAAGCGGCCAACAGCAGGGCAGGGGTGCGCATGGGTTTATCTCCGTACTAGGCACGAGGCAGAAATCACTGCCAAGCGAGTTTGCCCCTCGATTCCTTGCGCAAAGATGAATCGCGTGCACGATCACTGATGATGTCAGCACGATAATGGGGTCCGGTTCACTTCGCTTGAGTCAAGAAGTGAACTTGGCTCCGTTGCCTGGCGCCATCCGCCTTTCACTCACTCTCGACACCACCGCCTTCTACTGGCTGGCGCTGCAGGCGCGGTACGATCTGGAAAGGGGAAGTCCGTCGTCCGTGCCTATTTGTCCGCTTGTTGACTAAGCGGCTTTGGGTATGGAGCGTTTGAGCATGACTCATATCCGAATGCCCGTTTCCGACCCGAAGCGGACGGTGATATGTATGGCTAACCATCTCGATAGGGCAAGGGAGCGGATATGACGCCAGAGAGCTTTGTTTGGAAACTCCACGCCACGGTCGTGGAGGACAACCACGCCATCTATCGTGCCCTGCTATTGAATACCGACCCCAAGGATGCCTTCGACCCGTACTGGAAGCGCGTACTCACGATCTTCAGTGATCTGAGCGCAGAACAGCGGGAAGTGCTGATTGAGCTTACGCGTCAGGTCGCGATTGACACGACCGCCAATGTACTCGGCGTTATCGATGGAACGCGTGCATTGGAGGACGTCGACGGCGAATTCCGCCTCACCTACGGCGCGCGAAATCTGGCGGGCGACCTGCAGAGCCTATTCCTGGAGCGGGCGGAGCAACTCGCGCCGTGACGTCTGCTTCCGACTCGATACGAGCCTGACGCTTTACCATCCGGATCGGGGTTATATTCCCAAGCTGCAACCGTTCAACCCGGGTTGCACAACAGTCCGCAGCACACCCGTTAGCCAACATCCAGAAAGGGCATTGCCATGGTTGCTGTCCTGCGTCGTCGTGTGATCTCTCTTGCTGTACTCATGGGCCTTTCGTCGCTGGCGCCGGCGCATGACGTGGTGATACGAAACGGCATGATCTATGACGGCTCGGGCGGCAAGCCTTATGCCGGCGAAGTGGCGATCGACGGCGACCGCATTACGTATGTGGGCCCGGCGCGCAAGGACACGAGCGACACGAAGGACAAGACCGTCATCGATGCGCATGGCCAGGCGATTGCACCCGGCTTCATCAATATGCTGTCGCACCCGGAGGATTCGCTGTTTGTCGACGGACGTGCGCTGAGCGATCTGACGCAGGGCGTGACGCTGGAAGTGCTGGGCGAGATGTCGATGGGTCCCTTGAACCCCACCATGCAACGGCTGATGGCCGAGCGCCAGATCGACATCAAGTATCCGGTGACGTGGACCACGTTGGGCGAGTATCTGTCACTGCTCGAACGCAAGGGGATTTCACCGAACATTGCATCGTTCGTGGGTGAGGGGACGGTGCGCACCAACGTGCTGGGCGAACGCAATGTGGTGCCCGATGCAACGCAGCTTGCCGCCATGCGTGCGCTGGTACGGCAAAGCATGGAGGAGGGCGCGCTGGGCGTGACCACCGCCTTGATCTATTCGCCCGAAACCTACGCCAAGACGCCGGAGCTGATTGCCATGGCGCAGGAATCGGCACGCTGCGGCGGCATCTACTCGGCCCATATGCGTAGCGAAGGCGACCGCATCGAGGCTGCCATCGACGAGACGATCGCCATCGCCAAAGCCAGCGGCGCACCGGCGGAAATCTACCATCTGAAATTGGCGGGCAAGGACAACTGGAACAAGATCGACAAGGTGATCCACACCATCGAGCAGCAGCGCGCGCAAGGCGTGCGCATCACTGCCGATATGTACACCTACACGGCGGGTGCGACCGGCCTGGATGCGGCGATGCCATCCTGGGTACAGGAGGGCGGACTGGAAGCATGGATCGCACGCCTGCGTGACCCGGCCGTGCGCAAGCGCGTCCTGGCGGAAATGCGCAACCCGCATCCGGATACCTGGGAAAACCTGCTGGCCGCGGCGGGCGCGGAAAACACTGTGCTGCTGCAATTCAAGAATCCCGCGCTCAAGAACCTGACTGGAAAAAGCCTGGCGCAAGTCGCGCGCGAGCGTGGCGTGAGCCCCGAAGACGCTGCGATCGATCTGGTGATTGAAGACGGCTCGCGCGTCGGCATTGCCTATACGCTGATGAGCGAAGAAAACGTGCGCCGCATGGTCGCGTTGCCGTGGGTGAGTTTTGATTCCGACGAGACGGGCGCGGCGCCGGAAGGCGTGTTCCTGAAATCGTCTCCCCACCCGCGCGCCTATGGCAGCTTTGCACGCGTCTTCGCGCAATACGTGCGCAAGGATCACGTCCTGACCGTGGAGCAGGCGGTGCGCAAACTGAGCACGCTACCGGCCGATGTTTTGTCACTGCCTGATCGAGGTCGGTTGAAAGCGGGAGCGTATGCCGATGTGGTGGTATTCGACCCCGCGACGATCCAGGACCACGCCACCTACGCCAAGCCGCACCAGCTGACGACAGGCGTGCAGCAGGTGCTGGTAAACGGGCAGTTCGCCATCCGCGACGGCAAGGCAACTGGCGCACCCACCGGTCGCTTCGTCCGAGGCCGCGCCGCCAAATCACTCGGCGGCGGCTGCAAGGATTCAGCGAGCCAATGGACCTGGACGTGGACAAAGTAGTGCACGTCTAAACCTGACTTTTTCACGACGATGGTGCTGACGCGCTGTCAGCCCGACGCAATAGCGCTCGGCCGTCGGACATTCACACCCCAGTTCATTTACTCGCCAAGATGGAAGCTTGCCGTACCCTGCATGGCTACTTCCACGGCACCGGTCGGGCCAACGTCTTCTGATGATCATACAACTGAGATGTATAGGGCCCTCTGTGTGCTTGGCGAGCAACCCCGTACTTTGACTAACGAATGGCATGGAGGGAATCGAGATGTTGGATATGCAACTCGTTACTTCTTTGACGTTTGAGGCCTCCGAGCAGGTTCTTGGGAAGGCAGGGTCGGACTTGGACCTAAACAAGGCCGGCCGTCGCTGACGCTTAAAGTTGCTTTTTTTGTCTCTAGAACTGGTGGAAAGGAACACCCGCGTACGGGGTTTCCTTACAGACATGCCGATGCACTGGACCTACCGTTGAAATGCCGTTTGCGAGTTAGTTTGCAGCGCTTCAACGCAAGTGGCTCCTGAAGTTGATCGGCGCCCCATTTGTCCGCGACTGAACTATCGCGTGCAATTTATCCCCCTCGATCTTCAGGCATCGCGAGAGTTTTCGTCATCATGTCAGGGGCGTGATTGATGCTGACGAACTCCATGGGACATTTCGATAACCCATGTGCATCAGTGGACGATAGGAGATCTACGACATGAGACGTCAAATTGCAAAGATGCTTTTTGCCTCAGGATTGATTGCGGTGTGCGGCATTGTGGCTGCCCCGTCCCACGCCTTGGGCCGCTATCCATTTGCCATTCCCTGCGATGAATGTTCCAACCCAACCATCGATGCTGTAATTCGGGAGGGTTATGCCAACCAAAGTTCCTGGTTTGTTTATGACCTCAAGTGGCGAACACTGCGCTTCTATAGAAAAGTAGTTTCGTCGCGTGGAAATTTTTCTATCCAGGAACAGTCCGTGGACGCGGCAACTCTTGCCTACTGGAATGAGGTGCTCGACTTCTACGACCACAACGGTCGGTCGTTGAGTTTGACGGTCCATGTAACGCCAAATCTCCGAGCTAGTTCATACGCCCTTCGATCCGCACAGCGGTCAGACGCAATGATCGGCTCAGGAGCTCAGCTTGTGGGCAGTGCGACGCCCGGAGTTATCAGTGCATGGGATGCAGTAAACGAAGGCCCAGATCGCCAAGCTGTGGTCAACTACCTGAATAACAACTCGGCTGTCAATGAGGGCGGAATATTTAGCCGTGCGGCTGAGCTAGTTGGAACCACGTATGCGAAGATCACGACGATCTTCGGTGGCGTTTCAGCAGATCAGTTACGTCTCAATATCCAGGCATTGGGTCTTTACGTGGTTGTTGCCTACCCGGATGGCAGTAGCCAGAAGTATTCGTGGGATCCCCTCGACCATAGTTGGACCTACGTTCCCCGTACTTCTGTTGACTCATCTGGAAATACCATTCCGGACGGACCTTCGGATGTCGCCGGCCAGAACGGGACCGTAAAGGTGTATTCATTCCCTGCAACGGTAGGCGGCTCGGTCGACGCTATTCAGTGGTATCAGCGGGTTTCAATGTTCTCGGTTAGCGCCCCAAGTCCCGCGACTCCATCTGTCGTTGCGTGCGTAACTACTGGCAGTGGCGGGGCCATGCGAACGACTTGCACACGTCAACGATAGCTCTCAAGCTCGATGGACCCTCGTCAATGACGAGGGTCCTGGTCTTTGTTCTGGGGATGTTGGCGCATGGCGTTCGCGGCTTGTGCGATTTTGGAGGCAAAGTACGTGACGAGCTGAATCGCGAAGCCAGTGCCCGCTGCGATGTAGATATATAGGCCGTGACCAAGTATCGACATCGGACCTATGACGACCGCGTAGATGAGCATCGCGAGCCAGCAGATGAACGCAGCGAACATGATGTAAAGACCGGTTAGTTTCCATGTCATGACAAGGCTCCTTGCTGGGTGTCAGTTATTCTGCGGATTGCTGGTCACGCGCTTCAGCGATCACATGTGCAATCGAATACATCGCGCTGCCGGAATTTCCATTGCGCCACTTCATTGTTGTGATGCGGCACTTACCGGTTAGCTTGGTCCGATAGATTTAGACACAGGATGGCCACCATATCCTCAGGTCAACGCAAATTTCGGACGTTGCTTACACTGGATGGCGCCGCGAGCCGGCAGTGAGAAGCAGCCTTTTTGAGAAGGACCGGGTAAGGAAGAGGCGCACCTGTACTGGAAACAGGCCGTGTTCATGGCCGAGCGAGCACAACGATTCACCCAATAAGAGTCGTAGGTGCACGAGGAAGCTCCTGGGCACGGAGCGTCGAGGTCGGCCGATCAGGGACGCGCTTTGTATAGCGGCTCTCTCCAGTGAAACGTCAGAGAGGCGGCCTGAGGTAATCCAAGGCCGAGCTCGCGGCGCGAGCAGCCGAGCTCGCGGCGCGAGCAGGCATTCCATTTCACCGAGGCCCGGAGATTGCCAAAGCCAGAAAAGGAAATGGGCGGCCCTCGCGTGGCCGCCCATCGGTCCAGCCAGTCCGCCGTGCTAGGCGGCCCGTTGGTGCTCCGCCAGGATGGCGGTCGCATGCTTGGCCGAGTTGTCCTGCCAACTCGGGAGCAGGGCCAGATTAGGTGACCGAGCGTTGTCGTGCCATCAGTTGAATCTTAGTAAGTCGTAAAGCCGGGGCCGCGGATCAGCTTCATACAGGTGGCCGTCACACGCCGGACGCAAAGACGGCCCGGCGGTCATCCAAAGGACGCCCCGTATGACCACACGATATGTTCCTCTTGGCCGATGGAAACCCCGCCGGGGTTGGCACAGCCTGTGGCAGCACAGTCCAGTTGTTGAATGGAGGGGCCATGGCACGCCATCCGAGCGAGGAAAACCCGTCGCGCCGCGACTTTCTGCGCATGGCGGGTGTGGGGCTTGGCGCCGCCGCGTTGGGCCTGGGAGCCACCGACCTGGCTGTGGCAGCACAGGACTCGCCGCGCCCGTCCACGGGTGACGCAGCGCGAGGCGGGGCAGGGCCGTACAACATCCTCTTCATCCTGGTGGACCAGGAGCGCTACTTCCGAAGCGGCGAGCTGCCTCCCGGGTACCGTCTGCCGGGGCATGACCGGCTGGCCCAGCGCGGCATCGTCTTCGAAAACCACCGCATCAATTCGTGTGTCTGTACGCCGTCGCGTTCGGTTCTCTACACGGGGCGGCACATCCAGCAGACCAAGATGTTCGACAACACCAACTTTCCCTGGATTACCAGCCTGTCGACCGACATGCCGACGCTGGGCGACATGCTGCGCCAGGCGGGTTATTACACCGCCTATAAGGGGAAGTGGCATCTGAGCAAGGATTTCGAGACGGTCAACGAGTTGGGCGCGCCGACGAAGATCTTCACCAAGGAAATGGAGGCGTACGGCTTCAGCGACTACTTCGGTATTGGCGACATCATTGCCCACGATCGCGGCGGATATCGCCATGATGGCGTGATCTCGGCCATGGCCATCAGCTGGCTGCGCGAGAAAGGCCTGGACCTGGCGCAGCAACACAAGCCATGGTTTCTCGCGGTCAACCTGGTCAATCCGCATGACGTGATGTTTCTCGACACCGATCGGCCTGGGCAGCCGGTCCAGGCCAGACATTTGCTGGGGCACATTCGCCCCGAGCCGCGCGACCCGCTGTATGCGCACGAATGGCCAGGCGAGCTGCCACGCACGTTCTCCCAGCCGCTGAATGCGCCGGGGCGGCCCAAATGCCATACGGATTTCATGGTGTCGCACGACGGCTTGACCGGCCACATTCCTCCCGAGGCCTGGCGTTGGAAGCGGCGGCACGATTACTACCTCAATTGCATGCAGGACGTGGATCGCAACCTCGTGCAGCTGCTGGACGAGATCGATGCCCTTGGCCTGGGGCCAAACACCATCATCGTGATGACGTCGGACCATGGCGATCTTGACGGAGCGCATCGGCTGCACGCCAAGGGCGCCACGTCCTATCGCGAACAGAATCAGGTGCCCCTGGTGATCGCGCATCCGGCGTACCCAGGTAATCAACGTTGCAAGGCGGTCACCACGCATCTGGATCTCGCGCCGACCCTGGTGGCATTGACGCAGGCGGCACCGGAAAAGAAGGCGCAGATCGTCAAGGACCTTCCTGGCAAGGATTTTTCCAGCCTGCTTGCGCAACCGGCAAAGGCAAACATCGACAGCGCCCGTGATGGCGCACTCTTTTGCTACAACATGTTTGCGTACCTGGATGGCGACTTCATGCAGAAGGTAGTCGCGCTGCTAGGTCAGCCCAACGGCAAGGCGAAACTGCAGGCGGCCACCAAGGAGGGCCTGCGCCCGGACATGCGCAAACGCGGCGCGATCCGCAGCGTATTCGACGGCCGCTACCAGTTCACCCGCTACTTCTCGCCCAAGCAGCACAACCAGCCACGTTCAATCGAGGACATCTTCCGGCTCAACGATGTGGAGCTGTTCGATCTTGAGGCCGATCCATGGGAGACCGTGAACCTCGCGAGCGACCACAGGAAGCATGGCGATCTGCTCGAACACATGAACGGCAAATTGAACCATCTGATTGCCGATGAAGTAGGTGAAGATGTCGGCCAGATGCTCCCCGGCGGCGTCGACGCAGGCTGGGTCGCGACGCCGGCCGTGGATGATGTGTAGTCGCCGGGCGGCAATGCTGAAAGCTGAGCTGCAGCGTGCCTGACCTTGCCCTTCTGCTATCAACACCACCGGGCCACGGTACGCTTGTCGAACAGGCGGATTTTGGCCTTGCATGCTCACGACGCTCAATGCGCCGGCGCTGATTCCAGCTCGGGTGTCGTCTTTTCCAGAATCTTCATCGCCTCGCGATTTCGCTTCTCCCAATCGCGTAGCTCTTCACTCGACATGGTCGGCTCCGCCTTGTAGACCTTCTGGCTTGGCGGTGTAGCTGCCTGCACGGGAGCGGACGCTGCCCGAACCAGTGGAGCGCCTTGCGTGGCAGTGGCGCTTTGAAGTGGTGCGGGTGAGGGCCGCAACGATGCGCTCGGTACGTTGGTGGGACGGGCTGGCCGTTGCTTGGGCAGGGCTGCCGCGATCAGCAGGCAAATCAATACGCCGCCGATGAAGAACAACGCGCGGTCCAGAGGGCCCTCGGGTTCCTTCCTCGCCTGGATGCTCTTGACGGTAGCAAGCAACGCGTGACCGTCGACCAGTTCGATACGCTTGCCGTGAGCAAACGCAGCGGCATCAGGCGTGAAGCGACCCAGCGCCACTGTTTGCATTGAACCAAAGTGATCTGACCGCCCTTGCTCAGCTCCAGATCGATACCGCCATCTGCACCGCCCTGGCCGGTTTCTTTCACGACATAGCCTTGCCGCCGAAACGCCTCGCCGACCAGCCGTTCGAATGAACGCCAGTCCATGCTGCCAAGGCTTGCCATGCCAGTCTGGGATTCCAGCAAGTGCCGGCGTTTGCGTCGACCGAGGAATGACGCAAACGCCGCCAAACAGCAAGCACACAGGGCAAGCCACGCTATCGGCGTATAGACGCCTATCGATGCCGCCTTGGCGAAGCCCGACAGGAACGGATTGCTGCTCGACCACCACAGCCACTCGATACCGTACTGGATGCCAATGAAGCCCATCATTCCCAGCACCAGACACACCGGCCAGGACATCGATGCCAGCAGGTCGAAACCGCTCTCCTTGCGCTTTCCCATACATCCCCCTGAGTCACGGCCGCCCCAGGAGACTGGAGCGGTGACGTACCTACAGGCTATCGCTGCGCAAATAGTTACGCCATAGCCATCAAGCACGCGCCGAAGTGCCCGCTGAGAGCAGCGCTCGTCCAAGCGTGCACCATGTCTAGTGGTAGCACGACAAAGCACTTGGCCTTTGATGCCCAATCACGGGAACCCTCGGCAAAAGCGCCTGTCTACCGTGGCTCGCCTCAACACGCGCCGCGGATATGCGCAGGTTTTTGCCGGGGGTTATTGGCTTGCATGAGGCAGGGTCGTGGAACGTTCGGGGCAGGTACGACATCGGCAGGAAGAGGACCGTGCTCGCGGCCTGGCGTTGCTCGATGGCGAAACGCGCGAAAGCTTGGGTCGCAAACGTTGGCGGCAGCCGCCGCTGACGCGTCCTGCGCTCACGCTCGCGTGGGTTCTTGTATGTGTCCTGCACGCGCTGTTTGCGCTGGCGCTGTGGCACGAGATGCAGCCCATGTCGCGACACGCAGCGGCGATGCATACCGATAGCGATCGGGCACTGATCGTGCGCCTGATCGACCGCCCGGCAAAGCCGCGCGTCGCGCAGCCGCCCGAACCGCCCTCATTGCCTGAGAAAGTGGTGACGCCGCGACAGGTCGCGTCAGCGCCGGTTACACCGTTGACGCATGAAAAGCCTCGTCGTGATGCGATGCTCGTGCAGGATCATGCGCCGCCGCCCGCGCCCGAGGCCTCGACGGGGGTGCCACCTGCCATCCATGTATTCGGCGTGCATCTGCCGCCTTCGGCGGAGTCCGCGCCGGCTACCGCAAACGCCAAGCCCGAAGCGGGCAAGCCTGCGGATGATCGCCAGATCATGCGGCACGACAGCAACCGCATGCAGTACAAGGCCACGCGCTTTGAGAAATACTTCCCGCCGCCGAACGAAACGGCCGGTGGTGCGGTGGGCCGCCATATCGGCGATGCGCTCAAGGCGATCGCCAAGAGCGTCTGCGATCCCGAGAAGAAAAGCACGGCGGCCAATCCGTTATGCGCCGCGCCGCCTCCGCCCGCGTCACCCATGGATCGCGACGAGCGTCTCAACCTCCCGCCGGCCCTGCTCGTCGATAACGCAAATCCGCCCAAAGGTCCTTCGCTCGAAAGCTGCATCAGTGAATACAAGGCGGGCGATCCGTTGTCGTCAGGTTGCCCGGTGAACACGCCTGATCTCGCGTTCAAGGCCGAAATGCGCGAATGCATCGATCTGTTCCGCGCAGGCAAGCGCCTCAAGACGTGGTGTCCGCTAGACACTCCGCAGCGCGCGGCGGCCGAGTCGTCCGAGCATGGGTCGGCGTCGAGCACGACGTCGCCCTGAGCGCCATTGGCCACAGTTGGTGCGCCGCGTGGTCGATGACACCGCCCGTGCGGATCAGCCGGATCGATTGGTTCTAGCCGACGCGAACCATTCGCTCCAGCAGATGCTCCATTGTCGCGGGCAGGTCGGTGCAACGCCCCGTGTGCACCGGCGAGGTCTGGATGATCGCGCTGCGTTTGGCGGTCAGCCAATGGAAACGTGAGCGCAATGGCAACTGTCCGATCGGCCCACTGTCGGGGCCGCCGCGGCAGATGATCGGAAAGCTCTGCAGGTGACGCCGCACGGCGCCGAGGTCGATGGCAGGGTCGAGCGCGCGCAATCGCGCCTCGTCGAGCTCGATGCGAGCTTCCAGGTATTGCGTCGCCGCGCAAGACAGCAGAATGCCGACGTTGACAAATTCCTCCCGCTCCACCCGCGGCACGACACGGATCACAGCATAGTCGTAGCTGTCATGCGCGCGCATCAATCGCCTCCTGTACGAAGGCCCGCGGGGCCGCGAGGCGGCGGACGAGGTAATCGTTATACGCCGCGCGCTGGGTCGCCGCATCGGCAAATGCATCCGGGCCCTGCAGCCAAGTGTCCGGTACGGCCGCGATGATGTC
>Ga0310811_10002717_pt1 | contig 22119 bp, 21 predicted proteins | sample YCmetagenome_FD_207642 | JGI IMG/M metagenome (GOLD analysis project Ga0310811, IMG submission 207642) | Soil microbial communities from experimental microcosm in Duke University, North Carolina, United States - YC | ecosystem: Engineered > Artificial ecosystem > Soil microcosm > Unclassified ...
CTTTTGGGGATGGCACGCCGCAGACGCGAAATCTGCTCCATGTCGGCAGGGAGCATGGCGAAGTCCAGTGTTCATGATTTGTTCTTAGGATTCCGCCAAGCTCATGGAGAGTCAAGCGCATCGCTAAGCTATTGAATCTTATCAGGATCGGATGCCGACGGTTTTTTCATCCCCAGCAACCCCAAACCAACAGCCCCGCCAAGCCCGCCAATGATCGCTCCGAGCGGCATGAAGGTAAAAAACACCAGCATTCCGCCATAGCCCTCGAAGTCGCTGACATGGAAAATCTTGGTGTAAGCCAAACCGAGGCCGACACCGATCGAGGCTCCAAACAGAGCCCCCAGAAAAAGCCCGATGAACACCAGGCAACCGACTTGCATCGTCTAATTCGCCCCTACAGCCGTCACCTCGACCTCGACCTTGAACTCGGGTCGGGTGAAGCCCGAGACGATTACCAGCGTGGAGGCAAAGGCATTGCCGGACACATAGCGGCCGCGCACCGCCCCGTAGATCGGGAAATAGGCGCGGTCGGTGACGAATGCCGTAAAGCGCGCCACGTCCGCGAAGGTCATGCCGGCTTCGCTGAGGATCGCCTTGATGTTCTCGAAGCATAGGACCGCCTGCGCCTCGACATCCTCCGGCACCTTGTCGTCCGGCGACACTCCAAGCTGTCCCGAGGCGAACAGCATGCGGGAGGCCGGCACCTCGACGGCGTGGCTGTACTGCGCGAACGGAGCGCGGATCGACGCGGGGTTGATGGGGCGTTTCATGGCTGTCAGCCTACCCAAGCGGGATGGCCGGGCAACAGGGCGTTTACGCCCGTCTTCGACGTGCTATGCCCGGTCATGACGAAGTAGAAATGTTGAATGCCCTCCGATTTCCTCACCATTCCCCTATCTCTCACCCGCTTCCGCCTCGCCAATGCGCGCGTGCCGGTGTGCCTCGTCGCAGACGCAGCGCGGCTCAACGCCGATACGGACGGCCTCGCAGCCTGCGACATCGTCATCGAAAAGGATCGCATCGCCGCCATCGATCCGACCAGCGCGGCCAACGACGGCCTGCCGAACTTCGACCTCGACTGCGGCATCGTGCTGCCGCGCCTCGTCGACGTGCACACCCATATCGACAAGGGCCAGATCTGGCAGCGCGCGCAGAATCCCGATGGCACGCACATGGGCGCGCGCACGGCCGTGATGGCCGACCGCGAGAAGAACTGGTCGCGCGACGATGTGGCGAAGCGCATGGACTTCGCGCTGCGCTGCGCCTTTGCACACGGCACCGGCGCGCTGCGCACGCACATCGACTCGTATCCGAAGCAAAACCCGGTCTCATGGCCGCTGTTCGCCGAGATGCGCGAACACTGGAAGGGCCGCATCGCGCTGCAGGCGGTCTCGCTCTGCCCGATCGATGTGGTGAACGACGAGGCGGTGTTTCGCGATCTGGTCGCTACCGTTGCAAAGCACGGCGGCATCCTCGGTGGGCTCACCTTCATGGGCGAGGCGCCGAATGCGAAGACCGACGCGATGCTCGACCGCATTTTTGAAGTCGCGGCGGCGAACGGACTCGACCTCGATTTCCATGTGGATGAGAGCGATTCACCCAAGGCCCGCTCGCTCGGCCAGATCGCGGAGGCGGCGCTGCGCCACAGGTTCAAGGGCCGCATCGTGGCGGGCCACTGCTGCGCTCTCGCGCTCGCCGACGATAGCGAGCGTGCGACGATTATCGCGAAGGTCGCGGAGGCCGGAATCGCGGTCGTCTCGCTGCCGATGTGCAACATGTATCTGCAGGACCGGACGGCAAGCCGCACGCCACGCTGGCGCGGGGTTGCTCCCCTGCACGAGCTCGATGCGGCGGGGGTCACCGTGATGGTCGCGAGCGACAACACGCGCGACCCGTTCTACGCCTACGGCGATCTCGACATGCTGGAGGTCTACCGCGAGGCGACGCGCATCCTTCATTTCGATCATTCGGCGCGGCCATGGCTGAAGACGGTTGCGGCGACGCCCGGCGCTGTGATGGGCCTGCCGAACGGCCGCATGGCGGTGGGTGCGCCCGCGGGCCTCATGCTCACGCGCGCGCGGACGATGAATGAGCTTCTGTCGCGCCCGCAGACCGATCGCGTGGTGCTGTGTGCGGGGAAGCAGGTAGAGCGAACGCTGCCGGATTACCGGGAGCTGGATTGATCTTCCTTTCTTCCGCTCTCCCGCAAGCGGGAGAGGCCGGGAGAGGGTTTCTTTCATTGCGTGCCCTCTCCCGCCTTACTCGCTACGCTCGCTCGGCACCCTCTCCCGCAAGCGGGAGAGGGAAAAACGCGCCCGCGAGCCTACGCCAGCCTGCTCAGCTCAAACCTTTCCACATCCCGCAACAACTCGATGAACCGCTCCGCCTGAAACTCGGCCCACGCCTTGCCCTTCTCAGGGGTGCCGAGCGAGGCATCGCCGGCCGCGCCTGCCGGATGGATGTCCTGCGCGATCCAGGCGTGAGCATGCAGGCCGGTCGGGCGCAGGAACTTGAACTCGTTCTCCATCCGCACCGACGAGGGCGCGAAGTTCGCAACTTTCTCCTTGCGCACCAGGTCTGGCCGGAAATGCAGCATCAGCGAGGTCTCGATATCGCCCGCATGGATGCCGTGCAGGGCTTCCTGCTCGGAGAACAATCCCTTCGGCACGCCGAAGCGCCAGCCCGTCGTAACCACCAGCATCTGGCAGTTGACGCGAAGCTCGCGCGCCACCACCCGCATCGTGTCGACGTTGCCGCCGTGCGAGGTGACGATCACGAGCTTGCGCAGGCCGGCGCGCGCGATGCTCTCGCCGATCTCGGTCCAAACGCGCTGCGCCGTCTCGGCCGTGTAGGTGATCGTGCCGGGCGAGCGGATATGCTCGTTCGACTTGCCGACCGCCTGCACCGGCAGGAACAGCGCAGCCAGATCGTCGGGCAGCTTCGCGATCACCGTATCGACCATGCCCCGACCAATGATCGTGTCGGTCGAGACGGCCAGATGCGGGCCGTGCTGCTCAATCGCCGCGATCGGCAGCACCGCGATCGTTTTCTCCGGATCGAAACCGGCGAAGTCTTCCGTGGTGAGCTGGAGCCAGTGGATCTTGCGCATGACTAGAACCGTAGCATCGCGGCGCGCACCTTGGCGAGGAACGCCTTGCGCTGCTCATCGGTCGCGACGTTCATGTGATAGAGCGGGTAGTAGTCGACTTTCGCACCCGGAGAGAAGCGCGGCATGTAGCGCGTCATGATCTTCTTCGGCGGGTTGCCGACGAAGAATGCGTTCCACCACGGCCGGCCGTAAGTGGTGATCCCGGCGATGCGCTTCAGGTTTTGCAGCAGCGGGACTGCCATGTTGGGGTTCGACAGGTCGAACGCAACACCGGGCATCAGGAGCCGGTCCATCCAGCCTTTCAGCATCGCGGGCGGGCCGAACGACCAGACCGGAAACTGGCAGATCAGCGCATCGGCCTCGCGCAAGCGCTGCACGTAGCCGGTGACCCGTGACTGGTTCTTCGAGAGGTCGTGATAGTCGCGCCGTTCCTCGACCGAGAGCACGGGATCGAACTTCTCCGCGTAGAGATCGCAGAGGTCGACCGTGTGTCCGGCTTCCTGCAGGCCCGCGAGCGCTTGCGCGCGGATTGCGGCATGGAAGCTTTCGGGGAGGGGATGGCAGTAGATGTAGTGGACGCGCACGCTAGTTTTTCACCGGCACATAGGTCCGCATTTTGCCCGGATTGAGCAGCCCGTAGGGGTCGGCGTCCGCCTTCATGCCGAGCACGTCCGCGCCGGTCGATTTGTGCCGCGAGCCGTCCTCCAGCGTGTAGACGTGCGGGTTGGCGATGAACACGCCATTCTTCTCGTGCAATGCGATGATCTCGTTCAGCCGCTCCTCGGTGGTGTAACGCACGATCGGCAGCGCCGAGCAGGTGATGCGTCCGGCGAAGCGGATGAACTCGGTGTGCGGCAGCACCTCGTTGGGGAACATCTCCATCATCTGCCGCACTGACTCGATCAGCTGGTCGTGCGGAAACAGGCACTGCAGGTAGGTGATGGATCGATCCTGCTTCAGCCACTGCAGGGTCGTGTGGTTCCAGGTGTACTCGTAGAGGGGCTCCTTGCCGGCGGAGTCGTCGTGCGGTTGCTCGTAGGTGATCGTGCCGCGCTTCCCGATGATGTCCTTGAAGCTTTCAAGCGACGGCTCCGCGATCATGCAGAACATGACGTGCTTGCCCTCGGGGCAATGTTTCTTCAGCGCCGGAAAGTGCTGCGGGATCGGCCAGACCATCGGCGTGAGCAGCTTCTTCACCACGCCGTCGGCGAGCGCGACTTGATGGCCTGCCTGCATCGCCTCGATGAAATCATCGAACGCCACGATCACGTCGACCCACGGCCACGCGGGCGCAAGCGGCATTTCCAGCGCCGTGATGATGCCGGTGGTGCCGTAGGCGCGGTTCACCTTCTGTGCCGCGTCGGTACGCAGCTCGATGATGCGCGGCGTTTCCTCCACCGTCACGACGCGCGCGCAAAGAATGTTGCCGGGCTCGCGCAGGCCGCCGTAGTTGATCGAGCCGATGCCGCCAGAGCCGCCGCCGACGAAGCCGCCGATCGTGGCCATGCGCTTGGTCGAGGGATGCATGCGGATCTCCCAGCCGTTCGGCCGGGTCGCGGCGTCGAGATCGTTCATCTTGATGCCGGGCTCGCAGCGCACGAGGCCGGCCCTCTGCCACTCGATCTTCGTCATGGCGGTCAGGTCGAGCAGCACGCCGCCTTCCAGCGGCACCGCCTGCCCGTAATTGCCGGTCGCGGCGCCGCGCGGGGTCAACGGTATGCGCAGCTTCGCGCAGGCGGCCGCGACGGCGATCACATCCGCCTCGTTGCGCGGGGTGGCGACGATGTCGGCCGACTTCCCGTGCAATTGCTTGTTCAGCACCGGGGAGTACCAGAAATAGTCACGCGAGCGCAGCCGCACCCGCTGCATGTCGGTCGTGACCGGCACGTCCCCGATCAGCCTGAGAAAGCCGTCGATATCGTAGCGGGACGTGGCTTGGGCGGCGGCAGTGGCGGGCATTCGGGTTACTCCTTGCCGACCAAACTGGCATCCGCTTTGGCTGAGTGCAATCGCGCTGCGGCGCGCTGTCCACGCAACCTCTAAGCGTGTGCAGAGCTGTGGGTTTTCACCGCTGATCCATGCCCTGCCACTTACCTGGGCACCACGGTGCTGTATCCTTGGGCAAGGCAGCTGGTGCGGCGGATTTTCGCAATGACTCGCGCGGCGGCATGGCTGTTGCTAGGGAATCCGTCTGATTTCGCGCCTGCGGCGCATCTCGTGGGAGGATCGACCATGAACACGACATACCGCATCGACCGCCGCAAGGCGCTGGGTCTCATGGGCGGCGCCGTCTCGCTGGTCGCGGTTCCAGGCAAGCGCGCCTTCGCGCAGTCGCTCGACAAGATCAGCTACCAGACCAACTGGCGCGCGCAGGCCGAGCACGGCGGCTTCTACCTCGCGGTTACCAACGGCATCTACAAGAAGCACGGCATCGACGCCGATATCCGCATGGGCGGACCGCAGCAGAATCCCTCGCAGCTTCTGCTCGGCGGGCGCGTCGACACGATCATGTCAAACTCGTTCGAGGGCATCAATTACGTGAAGGAGAATCTGCCGTTCCTGGTGATCGCTTCGATCTTCCAGAAGGACCCGCAGGTGATCATCTCGCATCCGGGCGTGGGGCACGACAGTTTCGAGCAGCTCAAGGGCGCGCCGATTCTGGTCGGCGCGGGCGGGCGCACCAGCTACTGGCCGTTCCTGAAAGCGAAGTTCGGCTACACCGAGGAGCAGGCGCGGCCCTACACCTTCAACATGGCGCCGTTCCTCGCCGACAAGAACCTTTCGCAGCAGGGCTTCGTGTCGTCGGAGCCTTACGTGATCATGCAGGCGGGCGTGCAGCCCGTGGTGCATCTGATCGCGGACGCGGGCTTCGGCAACTACAACACTACGATCAACATCTCGCAGAAAATGGCGGCCGAGAAGAAGGACGTGGTGCAGCGCTTCGTCACCGCCTCGCTCGAAGGCTGGGCCGAATACATGAAGGGCGGCCCCGCGATCGAGGCAGCGAATGCGCAGATCAAGAAAGACAATCCCGAGATGACCGACGACAAGATGGCCTACGCGCTGAAGGTGATGAACGAGCGCGGCATCGTGAAGTCGGGCGATGCGTTGAAGCTCGGCATCGGGGCGATGACCGACGAGCGCTGGAAGACCTTCTACGAGCAGATGACGGCCGCCGGTGTCTTCGCGCCCGGCATCGACTACAAGAAGGCGTACAGCCTGGAATTCATCAACAAGGGCGTCGGCGCGTGACCATCGCCGTGGGCGCGGCCACGCGCCCGCTCGTTTCGATCCGCAACGTCTCGAAGCAGTTCGCGAACGGCACGGTCGCCATTCGCGGCGTGAACCTCGACCTGCGCGACGGCGAATTTGTGAGCCTGCTCGGACCCTCCGGCTGCGGCAAGTCGACACTGCTGCGCATCATCGCGGGGCTCGGCGCCCCGAGTGCCGGGTCGGTCGAATGGCCGACCGCCGCGCACGATGCGAGCGGGCAAGCGCATCCGGACCTCGGTTTTGTGTTCCAGGATCCGACCCTGATGCCGTGGGCCAACACGTTGAAGAACACGATGCTGCCGCTGACGCTGGCCGGTGTTGGGAAAAGCGAGGCGGAGGCGCGCTCGGCCGAAATGCTGGCGCTGGTCGGGCTGAAGGGCTTCGAGAAATCCTATCCGCGTGAGCTCTCCGGCGGCATGAAGATGCGCGTGTCGATCGCACGCGCACTGGTGACTCATCCGAAGATCCTGCTGATGGACGAGCCGTTCGCGGCGCTCGACGAGATCACCCGCCACAGGCTCAACGACGACCTGCTGACATTGTGGTGGCAGAACCGGTTCACCGCCGTGTTCGTCACGCATTCGGTATTCGAGTCGGTCTACCTCTCGCAGCGCATTGTCGTGATGGCGGCCCGGCCCGGCCGCGTGATGGCGGATCTGGCGAACGAAGCGCCTTATCCACGCGACGCGCTGTTCCGGACATCCGCCGAGTACGCGCACCTCTGCCGCGTCGCGTCCGGCACGCTCCGCGAGGCGATTGCCGCATGAGCGAGATGGTCCACAGCGTCCCCCACGACGGCACCGACGCCGAAGCGAGGCCGGTATTCGCCGAGGAGCGGCGCATCCTTGGCATTCGCGCAAGCTCGTGGCCGGGCATCATCGCGCCGGTCGTGATCGGCATCCTGATGCTTTCCGCCTGGGAGGCGGTCGTCCGCATCAAGGGCATTCCGCCCTACATTCTGCCCGGACCGATCCTGATCGCGCAGACGCTCTGGAGCGATTGGGGCACGCTGTCCGGCTCGCTGCTGATTACGCTGCGCATCACCTTCGCGGCGTTGACCGCCGCGATCGTCGTCGGCGTTGCGCTTGCGATCATCTTCACGCAATCGAAATGGCTCGAGAAGTCGCTATTTCCCTACGCGGTGATCCTGCAGGTCACGCCGGTCGTCTCGATCGCGCCGCTGATCATCATCTGGGTGGGCGACATCAATCTGTCGCTCCTGATCTGCGCCTGGATCGTGGCGTTCTTCCCGATCCTCTCGAACACGATCCTCGGGCTCAATTCCGCAGACCACAATCTGATCAACCTGTTCCAGCTCTACCGCGCGAGCCGTTGGCAGACCCTGCGCTATTTGCGGCTGCCGGCCGCGCTGCCGTACTTTCTCGGTGGTCTGAAGATTTCCGGCGGGCTCGCACTGATCGGCGCGGTGGTCGCCGAGTTCGTCGCCGGCACCGGCGGCAGCGCCTCGGGACTGGCCTACCGCATCCTCGAATCCGGCTACCGGCTGCAGATCCCGCGCATGTTCGCCGCGCTGATCATGATCTCGCTCACCGGCATCGCGATCTTTTTCCTGACCAGCTGGATCGCGCATCTGTGTCTGCGCAATTGGCACGAAAGCGCCGTGCGCCGCGAGAATTGAAGGTCATTTCAGTTTCAATCGCTGCGTCTGGACGATCAAGGCCGGCTTCCCTAGTATGTTACCCTAGGTCAACTTCGGTGCCGGGGGGTATTGATGAGGCCGCTGCTTAGCCTGCGCGCAGGAGCAATGCTCTGCGCTGTGTTCTTCTTTGCATCCTCAGCCGCGAGTCAGCCGGCGGCAAACCCGCAGGTAGTGATTGAATACGTCGCTCCGCGCGCGCCCGCGTTGGTCGAGGTACATCAGCGCTTGAAGGCGGCACGCGTCCTCGAACTGCTGCAGGAGTTTCTCTCGCCGCTGCGCCTGCCCCGTCCGCTTCCGGTGAAGCTCGCCGAGTGCGGCGCATTCGAAGTTGCCTACAGCCCCGGGCAAGCCGTCACGATCTGCTACGAATTCGTGCGCGAAGTCGAAGTGAACGCACCGGCCACGAGTGCGATTCAGATCGGTCGCGTCATTCTGCCCCGGCAGGCGATCATCACCGGCGGTGTAGTGAACGTGGTCCTGGCGAAGGTGGCCTATGCGATTCTCGACATGCTCGAGGTGCCGATCTGGGGCCGCAAGGAGGACGCCGCGGATGCGGTCGCGGCGCTCGCCATGCTGGAGTTCAGCCCGCAGCCCGAGGTGATATGGGCAGCGCTTGCCGGAACGTCCTGGTTCCTGGCGCAGCGCAGCTTCTACGGCACCGGCAGTTTCTCCGACACGATCCGGCCGGCCGAGGCACAGCGCTTCTACACTTATGCCTGTATGGCGTACGGGGCCTACCGGCCGAACTTCGAGTTTCTGGTCTCAAATGGAGACCTTCCCGACGGTCGCGCGCGATACTGCGCGCAGGAATATCGCGCCGTCAAACGCGCCTTCGCGCAGACCATCATGCCGCATGTCGACGTTGCTCGGCTCCAGCAAGTTCGCGCGCTGGACTGGGCCGCGCGCATGCAGTTGAAGTCTGATCAGGACCGTCGGTGAGAAGGGGCGTCTCATGAGGATATTCGCAGCTGCCGCGCTGTCGGTCGCCCTGTGCGGGCTGGCGCCTTTTCACGCATCAGCCCAGAACGCCTCGATACCGCGCAATGAAAACATCCTGGTCGACTACTACGAGCCACACAATCCCGAGCTCTTGGGCGACCTCGATCCGACAGACCCGTCCAAGGCGGTTCAGGAAGTATTCGAGAAGTATCGGAACCTCAAACGCGTTCACGACAGGGTCAAGGAGCGCAAGCTGCTCGAACGCTTCTCCCAGTTTCTGGCGCCGCTCAAGCTCCCGGGCACGCTGCGTCTGTTCACGAAGGAATGTGGCTTCGTCAATGCCTTCTACAGCCCGAGCGAGAATTCGATCACGCTGTGTCTCGAATATGTCCTTGCCCGCGAGCAAGCAGCGCCGAAAGAGCCGGTTGCCGGTATCTCACGCGAAGATGCCATCGTCGGAGGAATCGTCACGACGCTGCTGCACGAAACGGGACACGCGATCAGCCACATTTTCAGGGTACCGGTGCTGGGTCGTGAAGAGGATTCTGCTGACCAGATGGCTGCTTTCGTCATGCTGCAATTCGGAGATCGGGTTGCGATGACCACGGTCAAGGGCGCGTTATGGAGCTGGTCGCGCGCGAATATCCCGCTCGGGATGGGGACAACGTCGTCAGTGCAGCGGCGCGTCTATTCGGATTCGCATTCCACCAATGGCCAACGGTTCTTCACCTTCCTGTGCATGGCCTACGGCGACAAGCCGAACGTATTCCAGTCGTATATCGACGCCGGCTTCATCGACAAGGTTCGCGCGGCGAACTGTCGCCGCGACTATGAGCAGACCCAGCGCGCTTTCGAGAAAACCGTCCTGCCCCACGTCGACCGCGGCTTGATGGCAAAGGTCCAGTCCGCGACCTGGTTTTATCCCGAGGATATGGGGCAGGTCCCGGTCCAGACGCGCTGATTGCTGCAGTACGGCTAACGACCGGTTGTGCGCGCTGCCGACCTCAGCCCGCAAAGCTATTGCAACTGATAATTGTCGGGTTCATCATCCGGCGACTTGCGACCAGATCTTTGCAAAGAACTTTTTTTCTAAATCTTTCGCGGGCAGGGGGTGTTCATGCGATCCATTCGCATCCCGTTCCTGATCGATCTCAAGCGCGTCGACCAGAAGCCGGACATCCTGGCGCTGGTACCGGATCAGCGCCTCGATCGCGACTTTGTTTCGCGCGGTCCGCTGGTCAACCGGCTTCTCACCGGGCTCATCAACGGCACGCTGCGCGTCGACGGCAAACCGCTTCCCTCGGTTGCGCGGCGCGGGGATGCTGAGCGTGCGCGCAGCCAGGCAGCGCTGCATGCGCGGCTCGATCCCGCGAAAGGACTATTGTGGGATGACGAGACGCTCGGCCGCCTCGTCGCCGCCGTGCGCGGCACGGCCGGGCCTGAGACCATCGGTCCGGCGGCGCAGCAGGCGGTCGGGCGGCTGTTCGACAAGCACTACGTCGGCGACGCCGAGAGCTTTCAGGCTGCCAAAGATCTCGACGACGCAGTGCATAGCGTCAATCCGATCCGGCTGTTCACGCTGCACTTGATGGGCCAGTTGCGCCGCTCACGCCGGCTGCTGACCGAACGCGTCGGCGGCGATCTTGCCGGCGTACATGGCACCGGCGTCGCAGTCCACAACATCGTGCATGGGCTCGAGCACATGCGCGCGCTTTGGCGCAAAGCGCCGCGTCCTTCGACAGACGAAGCGGTGCGCGCCTGCCTGTTCGCGCCGAAGACCGTGCTGCGCCAAGCGACCGCCGGGGGCGGCACCGCCGCCGGCGACGTGCGGCCGGGCACGTTGGTGATGATCGAGCTTGAGAAAGCGCGCAAAATCGCTCCCGACGCCGTGACAGTATTCATGGCGGGGACTTGGGCCGAGTGTCCGGCCGGAGCATTCGTGGCGGCGCTCGTCCGCACCGTCTGGAACGGAGCGCTTGCCGCGGAAGCAGCGGAGAAACGCCCATGAGCGATGCAGTCGTGAGTCCGCCCAGCGGCGATCCCATCCCGCATCCGCCCGCAGGCGATCCGATCTTCAGGCCGCTCAAGTTTCGTAACCTCGAGGTCAAGAATCGCATCTTCCGCTCCAGCATCTCGGGGCGCTGGGACAATGAGGACGGGTCGCTGTCGCAGACGCGCGTCAACTGGGAGAGCAAGTTCGCCAAAGGCGGCGTCGGCGCAATCATCTCGTCCTTCGTGCCGGTGTTGCTCGAAGGCCGGATCGCGGCAAACTACGGCACGGTGCACCGCGACGATTTCATCCCGATGTGGAAGGTGGTCGGCGAGGCCGTGCACAAATGGAACTGCAAGTTCATCATGCAGCTCAGCCATTCCGGCCGGCAGATGGACGTGCCCGGCGTCTCCAACCAGAACCGCCCGGTCCTTTCCTCGACCAGCCGCAAGGAATCGCTGCATGGTTTTCTCTGCCGCGCGGCCACCAAGGACGAGATCGATTATCTGGTCGAGGCGTTCGCGAATGCGGCGTGGCGTGCACAGCAGGCCGGTCTTGACGGCGTGGAGCTGCACGCCGCGAATGGCTACCTGTTCACCCAGTTTCTCTCCTCGGGCATCAATGATCGCACCGATGAGTATGGCGGCTCGCTGCAGAATCGCGCGCGCTTTCTGCTGCGCGTGATCGAAGCGATCCGCGACAAGGTCGGACGCGACTTCCACCTGCAGGTCAAGCTTTCCGGGATCGATCGCAACAATGTCATCCCCTGGGAAGGCAAGGGCAACACGCTCTCCGACACGATCCAGGTCGCGCAATGGTGTGAGGCGGCAACGGTCGATGCGATCCACGTCTCGAGCGGATCGCTGTTTCCCCATCCGCTCAACCCGCCGGGCGATTTCTCGTTCGAGACGATCGCGACGACCTATGACGCAATGATTGCCTCGGGCATCGATACGTTCCGCAATTTCCTGCTGTTCCGCTACAGAGTGCTGCGGCCGATTTTCTACTGGATCTGGTTCCGGATGAAGAAGGGCCTGCCGATCGAGGGCGTGAGCATCGAGGAGGCGCGCGCCATCAAGGCGGCGGTAAAAATCCCCGTGCTCAACACCGGCGGCTACCAGCACGCCTCCTACATCCGGCAGGGCATCGAGTCCGGCGCTTTCGATGGGGTCGCGATCGCGCGTTCGCTGATCGCCAACAACGATCTGGTGAAACAGTGGGCCGAAGGCGCCGACCTGCCGAAAATCCCGTGCACCTATTGCAACAAGTGCCTGCTCAACGCGCCGAAGAATCCGCTCGGCTGCTACGAGCTCCCTCGCTTCAATGACTACGACGCCATGCTCAAGGAGCTGATGACCATCTACGCGACCCACCCGACGCTCAACGTGCCGTAACACGGAAGCGAGCATGCCATGACGCCCGAAGTGCCTTATCCGCTGCACAAGCCTGAACCTCCGGCCACCTATGTGGAGCTTCAGTCGCGCACGCGCCGCCGCTGGGGGCTGGTCGTCGTTCTGCTGCTGCTGCTGCTGATGCTGGTGGGCCTCGTGCTCGCGGTGGTCGGGGCCTATGGCGCCGTGCGGCTGCAACGAAACTCGACGGAAAAGTTCGACAATCCGGTCCTCCACTTCGCGCATGGCTCGATCGGTGCCGACGAAGGCAGCGGCTTGCCCTACTGGGTGTGGCAGGCGCTGCCGCGGCTGTTCCCGGATCAGTTCAACGGGCGGCTCGACTACAGCGCGTTCGGCTTCCTCTATCACCGCGATCCGGACGGCAAGTCCGGCGATCTGCCGATCGGAATCTCCAAACGCAATTATCAGGGAGTAGACCTCGTCTGGTTCAATTGTGCGGTCTGCCATACCGGCACATGGCGGGCCGTCGAAGGTGCCGAGCCGAATATCGTCGCCGGCATGCCGGCAAACAATTTCGACATCTATCGCTTCATTCGTTTTGTGCTCGATGCGGGTGTCGACGAACGGCTCGCCGCCGAGACGCTGATCCCGGCGATGCAGCAGGCCGGCGCCAAGTTCGGCGTGTTCGAGCGGCTGGTCTGGAAATTCTACGTGATCCCGCGGGTGCGCGAGGGCTTCATTCAGCGCCGCACGCGGCTCGCCGCCTTCATGACAGATCAGAAGCCATGGGGACCCGGACGGGTCGACACCTTCAACCCCTACAAGCTGGTGCAGATGCAGACGCGCTACCGGGCGCTTGGTGCCTCCGAGCTGCATGGGGCGAGCGACTTTCCGGCTATCTTCAATCAGCGCCCGCGCGAAGGCATGGAGCTGCACTGGGACGGCAACAACAAGTCGCTCGCCGAGCGCAACCTCTCTGCCGCGCTCGGCGCCGGCGTCACCGTCGAATCGGTCGACCACAACGCGATCGAACGCGTTGCCGAGTGGCTGCAGGACCTCAAACCCCCGGCCAGCCAGCACAAGGTCGATGCAGCGGCGGCCGAGCGCGGCAAGGCGCTCTACATGCGCGACTGCGCCGCCTGCCACGGCTGGCAGGACAAGGATCATTACGTCTTCGAGGGGAAGTCTCTCGGCAAGGTGACGCCGAACAGCGAACTGAAGGCCGATTCCGGACGGCTCGACTCGTACACGGAAGCGTTCCGCGAGCGCCAGATCAACGAACTGTTCGCAGGCACTCCTTATCAATTCAAATATTTCACCAAGACCAACGGCTACGCCAACATGCCGCTCGATGCGCTCTGGCTGCGCGGGCCCTACCTGCACAACGGCTCGGTCCCGACATTGCGCGCATTGCTCGCGCCGGCCAGCGAGCGGCCGAAAGCCTATGTGCGCGGCGGCGACGTCATCGACGGAAAGAACGGCGGCTTTGTCTCGCCGGACTGCGATCCGAATGCACCCGCGCCGCCCAGGGGCCTTTGCTACGACACCACGCTTCCCGGCAACGGGAACGCTGGCCACGAATACGGCACCACGCTGAGCGCGTCCGAAAAGGACGATCTCGTCTCCTATCTGTTGACCTTCTAGGAGAGAGAGATGGCGCAACCCGACTATGCGATGGAGACGGGAGCGGGTGCGAAGGCGCTGGTCTGGTTCCAGCGTTTCGTCTGGCTCGGCATCGCAGCCAATATCGTCATCACGCTCACCGCGATCTTCTGTACCCAATGGGTGATCGACCTTGTCGGCCTCGAGCCCGCATACCCGCTGGCGTGGCCGCGTTTCGGCGCGTTCGGCATTCTGCTGCTCTCCGGCTTCTATGTCGTCGCCGCCATAGACCCATGCCGCAGCTGCTGGGCCACGCTGTTCACGGTGTTGTGCCGGTTCGGCGGGCTTCTGTTCTTTGCGATCGTCGGCGGGCGCTACATCGTGTTCGGCCTGTTCGACCTGTTGTTTGGCGCGCCGCAGGCGATCTGCCTTTACATCGCGTGGCGCCGGACCCGCGATGAGCGCCTGCATCGTGAGCCGGGCGGAAAACTTGTCGCCGCGCTGATGGTGATTGTGACGCTCGCGATCTTTGCGGCGGGCTTGACCCAATTCTTCCTGTCGCCGGTTCTCAAATCGTTTGCCAACGATCAGGAATTCTTCAAATACGGCTCGATCGGCAACGACGGTGCGGCGGGCGTGCCCTATCCGCTCTGGGTCGCGATGCCGAAGGTGTGCGCCAATCACCTGCCGCCGGGTGCCAGGGGCTATGAGGCCTTTGGCTTCCTCTGGGAGCCTGGCCGCGACCGCGCACTTGGCACGCCGGTCGGGTTCTCGCGTGCCAAGGTCGGCGTCGAGCGCATGTCGATCAATTGCGCGCTCTGCCACACGACGCGCGTGCGGCTTTCGGAGAATGCCGAACCGGCACTCTACGTGGGCGGCGCCGGTAACACGATCGACATCCAGGGGTACCAGCGCTTTTTGTCGAATTGCGCGGTCGACGAGGAGTTCAACGCCGACAATCTGATTCCCGTGATGGATGAAAAGGTCGGGCTGGGGTTCTTCGAGAAACAGCTCTATCGCTTCGTGTTGATTCCCGTGGTGCGCAAGCAGCTCAAGAAGCAGGGCAAGGCCTATGCGTGGAGCTATCAGCGTCCGCGCTGGGGCCCGGGGCGCATCGACCCGTTCAACCCTGTGAAGTTCGGCATGCTTCGGCTCACCGACGACGGCACGGTCGGCAACAGCGACATGCTGCCGTTGTGGAATCTCGCCGAGCGCGAGAAGCGCTCGTGGGCCACGTTCCACTGGGACGGGCTCACCACCTCGCTGCGCGATTCGGTGGTTTCCTCGGCGCTCGGTGATGGAATGGTGGCGAAGGAGTACAAGCCGGCAAATATCAAGCGCTTTGAAAATTTCGTCCGCAATATTCCGGCGCCCCCGTCACCGCACAAGCCGGACGGCAATGTCGGGGAGGGCAAGAAACTCTTCGACCAGAATTGCGCCGCATGCCACGCACACAACGGCGCGCGCGCCGGAATGATCATCCCGCCGGCGGAAGTCGGCACCGACATCCAGCGCGGCTATATGTGGACCGAGGCGGCGGCCAGGACCTATCAGAACTACCGCAAGGGCTATGACTGGAATTTCACCGGTTTCCGCAAGGTGGATGGCTATCTCGCCGGCACGCTCGACGGCCTATGGCTGAACGGCCCGTATCTGCACAATGGCTCGGTGCCGAGTTTGCGCGCGCTGCTCGATCCGCCCGAGAAGCGGCCGAAGGCATTCGTGCGCGGCGGCGACGTGGTCGACGGGAAGAACGGCGGCTTCGTCTCGCCGGAATGCGACCCGAACAAGCCGCCAGACGGCGGTTTCTGCTACGACACCAGCCTCATCGGAAACAGCAACGCGGGTCACACCTTCGGCGCCACGCTGTCGGCGCCGGAGAAGGAGAACCTGCTCGCCTACCTGCTGACGCTGTGAAGCTGCGCGACTAGTTCACGACGCCCTTGCGGCGACGAACCGCCTCATCGATCAGCGCGATGTTGTTGGCGATCGTGGGATTGCCGGGGTCCTTGGCCTGCGCTTCGGCGAACTTCGTGCGCGCGCGGCGCAGGTCGCCGCGCAGCAGATACGAATAGCCGATATTGTTGATGACTTCGGGCCGCGGCCCGAAGATCGCGAGCGCCTGCGAGTAGGCGCGGTCGGCGAGGTCATAGCGTTTCAGCCGGTCGTAGGAGGCCGCAAGCCCGAGCCAGGCCTCGCCGTCGCGCGGCGCCTTCTCGGTGGCGCGGCGGAAGTGCTGTTCGGCAAGCCCGTAGTTCTTCTCGCGATAATGCCGCTTGCCGAGGACCAGGTCGTCGCCCGGGTCGCCGCCGAGCAGTTCGTCGTGCACGGCCACAGGATTGGCGGGCGCAACGGCGGGCGTGCTGCCGGTGATTTCGGTGCTGGCAGAGGCAGGGCTGCTGGTGAGTTCACCGGAGCCGGGTGGCGGGGGCGGGGTGTCCTGTCCCCAATTCAGGCCGGCGAACTGGAGCTGACCGGAGGATCCGCAGCCGGCGAGCGCGATCAGACACGCGAGCGCGGCAAAGACGCGAACGATACGCATGAACTCACCATCCGGCTGCACAAGCCGGCGTTACGCGGCACAACGGATGGGAATCCTTTGGAACGCGGGCTCCCCCCGGCTGGAGGATACCCAGACAAGAGTTAAGGGATTGTTTGCAGAAGTTAACCGACGCAGCGGCGCTCAGTACGCCCCGACCTTCAGCCGCACATAGACGGGGAGCAGGATCACGATGATCACGACCGGAAAGACGCACAGCGTCAGCGGCACGGAAAGCTTGGCGGGCAGGCTGTAGGCCTTTTCCTCCGCGCGCGACATGCGCTTGTGGCGCATGTCGTCGGAGTAGACGCGCAGTGCTTCGGTGAGCGACGAGCCGAGCTTTTCGGATTGCTGCAGTAGTGTCGCGAACGAGCGCGCTTCCTCGAGACCGAGCCGGTCGGCGAGGTGGTCGAGCGTCTCGGAAAGCGTGCGGCCCGCGCGCATTTCCAGCGTTGCCATATGGATGTTGGCCGAGAGCGAGCGGTAAGAGTCGGCAAGCTCGCGACCGACCCGGTCGAGGGCGGCTTCCATGCTCAACCCCGCATCCGCGCAGACCACCAGCAGGTCCATGAAATCCGGAAAGCCGGTGCGATGCTCGGTGGTGCGCACCGAGATGACGCGGCTCAGGTAAACGTTCGGCGCGAAGTAGCCGAGGATGCCGCCGAGGAGCACCATCGGCCAGAACACGGGGCTGTCGTCGCGCAGTATGTAGGGTGCCGCAAGGAATGCGAGCACCGCGAACACGACGGCTGCGACGGCGCGCGCGAGAAAGAACAAGGCGGGAGCGCGTGTATCCAGATAGCCCGCCTGGATCAGCCGGCGGCGCAACTCCTTCACGTCGCCGGCGTTTTCGCCCGAATAGTGCTTGCTCGTGTATTCGAGCAATCGCTGCGTCGCGATCCGGCTCGCATAGCGCAGCGAGCGGGGATCGTCGTCGGCGTTCTTGCCCTGCGCCGTGCCGATGCCGGCCGCGCGGCGTTTCACCGCGACGCGCACCTGAATGATGGCCATGACGCCGAACGCGAGGGCGGCCGCCGACAAGAACACGAACACGCTCACCATCAGCGTGCTGTCGCCGCCCGCAATCTCGTTGAGGAAATTGAACACCGCGTCCATATCAGATCCGGAAATTGCACATCTTGTACATGACGATGTTGCCGAGGATCATCCACGTACCGGCGAGCGTCAGGCCCATCTTGGTGAGGCTCTGATTCCAGATGATGGCGTAGAAGTCGGGCGCGACGAGGTTGAGCAGGATGAAGATTGCGACCGGCAGGCCGGAGAGGAACAGTGCCGAGAACTTGCCTTCGGCGGCGAGCGCCCTGATCTTGCGCCGCATCTTGAAGCGCTGACGGATCACCGCCGAGAGGTTCTCCAGGATTTCGGAGAGGTTGCCGCCGGTCGAGCCCTGGATCGAGACCGCAGTCACGAACAGCGGCAGGTCTTCCTGGCCGACGCGGAAGTAGAGGTTGCGCATCGCGGTCTCGACGTCGGCGCCGTAGGTGATTTCGTCGGCCGCGATGCCGAATTCGGTGCCGATCGGGTCGGGCAATTCCTGCGCCACAAGGCCGACCGCAACCGGGACCGGATGGCCGGCGCGCAGCGAGCGCACGATGATGTCCATCGCGTCGGGGAATTGCGCCGCGAACTTGTTGTGACGCCGCTTGCGCTTGAACATGAGGACGCCGAACGGCAGCGTGAGTGCTGCCACGAGCGCGGCAATGCCAGCCTCGGTCAGATCGGCCCGGAAGTGCATGACGCCGGCGAAGACGGCGCCGCCCGCCACCAGCGCGATCAGCGCGAGCGTGAAGCCGCCGCGCGTCATGCCGGATTCGAGCATCAACCGGTTGAACCAGGACAGGCCGAAACGGAACAAGCCCTCCTTGGTCAGTCCGCGCTCGCGCCGGAGCTGGATCAGGATCGCCTCGCGGTCCGGCTGATTGCTCGACAGCTTGAGCCGCCGGTTCACGTTGCTGCGGTACGACGCAGTCGAAAAGCCGAGCAGGTAGACGGCCTCGGCGAACAGCACGACCGAGATCGCCGCGCAGATCGCGATCAGTGTCGGTGTGTCGAGCTCGAAGGGCATGGCTTACCAGCCCTCCTAAAGCGGCTTCGACGGATCGAAATAGGCGCCCGGGATGTTGATTCCACGTGCGACAAGCTCGGACAGGAAACGTGGACGCACGCCGGTCGGCTGGAAGTGGCCCTCGACACTGCCGTCGGCGGCAGTGCCGGTACGCACGTATTTGTAGATGTCCTGCATCTGCAGGATGTCGCCTTCGAGGCCGGTGATCTCGGAGATCGCCGTCACCTTGCGCTTGCCGTCGGAGAGGCGCTGCAGCTGTACGATCACGCGGATCGCGGCCGAGATCTGGCCACGGATCGATGCGACCGTCATCGGCATGCCGGCCATGCCGATCATCTGTTCGAGGCGCGAGATCGCGTCGCGCGGCGTGTTGGCATGGATGGTCGCCATCGAGCCTTCGTGGCCGGTGTTCATCGCCTGCAACATGTCGAAGGCTTCCTCGCCGCGGCACTCACCGAGGATGATGCGATCGGGGCGCATGCGCAGCGCGTTCTTGACAAGCTCGCGCTGGCGGATTTCGCCCTTGCCCTCGATGTTTGGCGGCCGCGTCTCCATGCGGCCGACATGCGGCTGCTGCAGCTGCAGTTCGGCGGCGTCCTCGATGGTGACAAGGCGCTCCTTGTCGGAGATGAAGGCCGAGAGCGCGTTGAGCATCGTGGTTTTGCCGGAACCGGTGCCGCCCGAGATGATCGTAGTGATGCGCGCATTGACGGCGGCAGCCAGCACCTCGCCCATCGGGCCTTTCAGCGCGCCGACCTCGATCAGCTTTTTCAGGTTGTAGGGCTTCTTGGAAAACTTGCGGATCGACACCAGGGGTCCGTCGACCGCAATCGGACGCACCGCGATGTTGATGCGCGAGCCGTCGAGCAGCCGCGCGTCGCACAGCGGCTGCGTCTCGTCGACGCGCCGTCCGACCGCCGAGACGATCTTGTTGACGATGCGCAGGAGATGCGGCTCGTCCTTGAAGCGCACCGGCGTCGGCTCGAGCATGCCGGCGCGCTCGATGTAGACGCACTCGTGGCCGTTGATCAGGATGTCGTTGATGGTCGGGTCCTTGAGCAGCGGCTCGATCGGACCCAAGCCCGTCATCTCGTCGATGATCTCGTCGACGAAGGCATCGAGCTCCTGCGCGTTGAGCGCGATGCGTTCGGCGAGCACGTATTGGGCGACCAGCGCGGAAATCTGCCGCCGCACCTCGCCTTCGGACACCTTCTCGATGGCCGAAAGGTTGATCTCCTCGATCAACCGCCGATGCAAGCGCACCTTGGCGTCGAGCAGCTTGTCGCGCAGCGGCGAGGCGGCCGGAGCGGGTTCGGCGGCAGGCGCATCGAGCTTCGGCAGCTCCGCCACCAGTTGCAGGCTTGGCGCTTCGACGGCCGGAAGCTCTTCGGTTGCCGTGAACGGAGCCGGCGCGCTCGCGGCGGCCGCTGCGGCCTGCGCTTCGGCAATGCGGCGTGTTGCGGTGAAACGGCCGAACATCGCTAACCTCGCACGAGCGCGAGCTTGCGCTCGGCTTTCGTCTCGGCAGGCTTGGCAGCGGTTTTCTGCTTCGGCGGAAAGACCAGCTTGGCGAGCGCCTGCTGGATGTTGTTGCCGGGCTTCACCTCTTCGAGCGGCACCCCGCGGTCGATCGCTTCGCTGACCAGGCGGAAATTGTTCGGGATGGTGCAGGCAAGCGATTGGCCGAGCGCTCCCTCGATATCGGCGCGGCGCAGCCCGGGTCCGAACAGGCGCTGCTCGAACCGGTTGACGATCACTTCCAACGGGGGCCCGTCGGGGAGCCGTTGGCGGATGACGTTGACCAGGTTGCGCGCGTGCTTCAGGCCCGGGACTGTCATCTCGGTGACGAGGAACAGCCGATTGGAGCCGATCAACACCGAGTCGGTCCAGGCGAACCAGGTACGCGGTACGTCGATCACGACGTTGTCGAAGTGGGAGGCAACGAGATCGAGGAGCCGCGTCACCACCTCGAAATCGAACGAGCGCATCTCGGCCGGCCGGCTCGGTGCCGCGATCACCTTCAGGCCGGACGGATGTTCCGAGATCATCACCTCGAGTAGTTGGCGATCGAGGCGGTCCGGGCGCGGTTCGATCTCGTCAAGGTCGAGGCGTGGTTCGAGATCGAGATAGTCGCAGCACGAGCCGTGCTGGAAATCGAGGTCGACCAGGCAGGTGGAGGTCTTCTGGCCGCCTTCGCCCTTGAGCAGCAGCATGGCGGTTTCGACGGCAAGCGTGGTGAGCCCGACGCCGCCCGCGGCGGGCAGGAACGTATAGATCTTCGCTTCGGCGGCGCTGCCGCTCTGTGCACCTTGAGCGGCGCGCGTGCAGGCGCGCACCAGGTCGATCGGCTGCACCGGTTTCACGACAAAGTCGGCCACCCGCATCTGAAGGAGATGCCGCGCGAGATTCACATCGAATGACGGGATCGCGACGATCACCGGCGGATTGCCGGCGGTGCGCTGCGTCAGGGTGTTGAGCGCGGAGAAATCCGCTTCGCTCGCCGGATCGATGTCGACGATGACGACGGTTGCGTCAGCCGTGTCGAGCTTGCGCACCTCGTTCGCGAACATGCCGTTGGCGACGGAAAGCTCGACCTTCCCGTCAAGGCCGAACGTCGCGCGCACCAGGCGTTCGAAGTCGGCGTCGCGGCACTGCGCCACGACGCGCGTCTTGGCCGGTTCGGAATTGGCGCGCGTGAACATCGATGTCCGGATCGATCTACTTGGCCGGCTGGACCAGCATCGGCTCGTATTTGACCGAGGAGGTGCTGATGCCGGATGGAGGTTTCACTTTGTCGGTGCGGTAGCGCTCGGCCGCGGCCGCCATGCGCTCGCCGTCGAAGGCGATATTGCGATCGCCCGCGCGGGGCGGCCATGGGTCGACCATATGCGTCACCTTGTTGACGGCGACCGCGTCGCCAGCTGCAAAGCTCACAGTGTCGCGGCGGTCGAGGTACATGTCGGTGCAGCCGGCGAGGACGGTTGCTGCAACTAGCGCCAGCGCCGCGCCGCGAAGGCTATTTGGTGACATAGACGGTCTCTCCCTTCGCGACGTCGAGGATGTGGCCGATCGGGGCAGGGCGTCCGTCCGAGCGGCCGCGAATGCGGCGGTCCATCGGCACGGTGATCTCAGACTGACCGAGCAGGAAGAATTCGGGGTCGTTCGCCGGCTTCGTCTCGTCAAAGGGCGTGCGCAGCACGTCGCCGGGACGGGCCGGGCGCACCAGGCGCGGCGTCACGATGATGACGAGGTCGGTTTCATTCTTCTGGTAGGCGGCGCTGCGCGCGAGCGCACCGAGCACTGGCACGTCGGCAAGCCAGGGCAATTGCTTCTGGTTGGTTGTGTTGTTTGCCTGCAGCAGCCCCGCGATGGCGAAGCTCTGGCCGTCGCGCAGCTCGACCGTGGTGTTGGCGCGGCGCACGATTAGCGCCGGGACGCTGACTGTGCCAACGACAATGTTGGTGGAAGGGTCGATCTGGCTCACTTCCGGCTCGATCTTCAGATTGATCACGCCGTCGCCGAGCACGGTCGGCGTGAAGGCAAGCCCGACGCCATATTTCTTCCATTCG
>Ga0310811_10002718_pt1 | contig 22113 bp, 23 predicted proteins | sample YCmetagenome_FD_207642 | JGI IMG/M metagenome (GOLD analysis project Ga0310811, IMG submission 207642) | Soil microbial communities from experimental microcosm in Duke University, North Carolina, United States - YC | ecosystem: Engineered > Artificial ecosystem > Soil microcosm > Unclassified ...
TAGGTCGCCGCCAGGTCCTCCAACCTATCAAACAAACAAAACACCCAACGCGGGGTGGAGCAGCCCGGTAGCTCGTCAGGCTCATAACCTGAAGGCCGCACGTTCAAATCGTGCCCCCGCAACCAATTCGGCCAAACAAACGAACATGCCATGACCGGACGCAGCCGAGGCTGCACGCCGGTATTGTCAGTTGGAGCATCGCGGCCAACGCGCCCGTTTATCGTTGCGGTTGGCCGCGATTGTTGAGTGGTTGCGGTGACGTCATCGAGGTAAACCTGCCTACCCGGCTCGGCCACGCTGAAGCGCGCATATGCATCGGCGTGGGAGGTCGCAGGAGCGGACGTTCAGTGTCGAACGCTGGAGTTTATTGGCTGAATGCGTTCCCCACCTGGTGCGCCGTATGCACAATGGCGTCGCCCGTGGCGTTGGCTCCGTTGCTAAACCCCCGGCCGATGTCATTGAAGCCGCTGCCGATATGGCCTTGGCCAAGATTATTGCCGGCCGCGTTGAAATCCCCTTTGGCACGGGTGCCGTTGGCATTGCAGGCGGCAAGGGCCAAAGGCAGCGCTAATAGGCACAGGCGGGGCAGTCTCATTTAAGCGATTCCTTTTCTGCTCATCTTGCCCATGTGGGGACGAATTTCAATATTCTTGTGTCATTTCAGGTTTTGCCCGCGAACAGACGCGGACATAATCTCGGCGAGCTCTGATGGCACCCAGACCCACGCCAGGCGCAGAGCGGTCATGGGAGCCTTCAGGGCTCGCTGTTCCCGGATCTTAAATGGATCGTCAGACGCGCGTAAGCTGCGGAGATCGGCGGATAAGCACGGTGGTCCGCGACGCGATCCGGAAAATCACCGATGATGCGCCCTTCGTCGTCGAGAATGGCGGCCGCCAGCCGCCGCGTGGTTCTGAGAGAGAAACAGGACAAAGGCGGCGAAGACGCACGTCGCTCCCGCGCCGACGAAGGTGGGCAGATAGGTGCCGCTCTGCGGACGGATCAGCCCGTCCGGTGCAGCAGGCGGCTCATGGCCCGTCCTTCGCCATCGCTGAGCGATACCCAGCCCCGTCGCTCGATGGGCGCCGATTCGAGCCTATTGACTAGGCAAGGCCCGTCGCTGAAGGAGTTGTTGTGCAATCCTTTCTATTTTCTCTGGCCGGGTCGTCCATGCAAAGAGCACAAGCTCCCCTCAAGCTTCGCTACGCCGATCAATCCACGACTTATGAGTTGCTGGTGCGCACGGATCATATTCTCGGCGTCGTCGGATATGGCACGGAGCGGCCTGATGCTTTGCCGCCGGCCTGCCCTTTTGTGGCCGCACCGCTGCTGCCCCTATATGGTGGCCCGGTATTTGAAATCTGGACCGCCGCATCGCCGACCCGACCATGTCAGATCGGCCAGATTTTCGGTGCCTGCAGCGGCGAGTTGGTCTTCGGCGGCGTCCAATTGGAGGAGGGTGGGGGCGCTGCGCTAGAAGACGTTGTGGGCAAGGCATACGACGAGATTTTTAATTTTCTTGAAAAAACCGGCTTTCATGAACCAATCCGATTTTGGAACTATTTGACGGCGATCACCGAGGATGAACAGGGGCTGGAGCGCTATAAACGTTTCAATATCGGCCGCCATGGCGCCTTCCTGACGCGGCTGCGCCAAGCTGTGCCACCGGCCGCCAGCTGCCTGGGAGCACATGAGGGCGCTTCGATGATCTATTTTCTGGCGGCGCGCACACCGGCAAGGGCCATTGAAAACCCCCGCCAAGTGAGTGCTTACGCCTATCCGCCGGTCTATGGCCCGCAAAGCCCAAGTTTTTCACGTGCGGGATTACACGCCCAGGATGGTGCCGAGACCCTGTTTATTTCCGGTACCGCGAGCATCGTTGGGCATGAAACACGCCATCATGGAGATCTGCACGGCCAGGTCGCCGAGACGATTGAGAATCTTAGAGCTCTTGTAGCCAACTCGGGGCGAAACATCTCGCTGGTCCCGTCGGAGGATTGGGCTTTGAAAATCTATCTTCGCGATCCGCTTTATCACGAGGCCGTTGAAACGGCGCTCACGGCTGCGTTTGGTGCAGGGAGCCAGCGCCTTTATCTGCACGCCGATATTTGCCGGTCGGATTTGCTGATCGAGATTGAAGCTCTCCAACACGCTGCCATCGGCATTTAGGTAGCCTCAGGCTTCGACTTGGCGCGCCATGACAATACCCAGTTGCGGTATCAGCGCTTTCAACAAGGGGCCGGTTATCACGGTCGTCACCACCGCCATGATAACGAGGATGGTGAAGATTTTCTGCGGCAGAAAGCCTGTTTCCAACCCGATATTGAGGACAATCAGCTCCATCAGCGCCCGTGTGTTCATCAGCACACCGAGCAGCAGGGCTGCAGAGGTGCTGTAGCCAGCCATCCGGCTGACAAGCATGACGGGAACGATCTTGCCGACGATTGATACGGTGACAAAAATCAACAGCCAGAGCCAGTCCGTGCTGGAAGTCAGGCCCAATAGATTGGTGTGCAGGCCGGTATAGGTGAAGAACACCGGCAGGAAGAAGACGACCACGAAGCTACCCACCTGCCGCCGCCAGGCGGCGGCGAATGCCTTGTCGTGATGCACCAGAAGGCCGCCGACGAAACCACCAAAAATACTAAAAATGCCGAGCTTGAACGTGCAGATGCCAAGCAAAAACACGGCAATCAGGATGATGGACATCAAGGTCGGCGGCACATCTCCCTGGCTGAGGGGAAATAGTTTCAGCAAGCGTTTGGCGGCGGGGCGCAGGAGAAAGAAGCAGATCAGGGAAAAGCCGGCCACGCCGGCGAGTTGCAACGCGGTTCGTCCCGGGGCGAATGTCGCCGTGGCGATGGCCGAGACCGCCGCCAGCAGCAGCCAGCCGGCAACATCGTTGATGGCAGCGGCGGAAATGGCGAGCACGCCGAGTTCATGCCGCACCAGGCCATAGCCGGCGAGAATGCGTCCCAGTACGGGGACGGCGGTGATCGCCATCGCCACACCGCAGAATAATGCATAGACGGGCACGGCGATTGACCCGGCGAATACCGGTGCTGACAGATGCCCAAGCCAGATGCCAAGCGCCAAGGGTACCAGAACTGATACCGCAGCGATGGGAGCCAATGCCCGACGTGCGCGGGCCTCGCGCAGCTGGCCGAACTCAAAGCTCATGCCGATCTGGAACATCAGCAGGATGAGCCCGATTTGCGACAGGATGTTGATGGAAGGCGCAGGTTTCGCGCCGAAAATGGCAGTGGAGATTCCGGGACAGAAATGCCCGAACAGCGACGGGCCAAGCAGCAGGCCGGCGACGATTTCACCAATCACCCCTGGCTGGCCGCAGCGCCGGAACAACAGGTTCATGAGGCGCGCGGCACCGATCATGACGATGAGTTGGATGAGGATGGAGAGCAGGAGCGTCTCGGTCTGCGGCTGCGCCGCCAAGGCCACGACCATTACAGCGGCTTCCGGCCGGTATAGTGGTGAAACAGATCGAGATAACTTTTACAGGTCACGTTATCGAAGCCGTTATCTCGCATGACATGCATGACGGTGTCCGGCGGCATGTAGTTCAGGATCGTCCGCCAATGATATTGCATCAGCGTGCGGGCGCGGGCATCGCGCGTTATCAGAAGTGAGAGGCGCGGCAGCACAAGGCCGATGAGGAAGGCCGCCAGCATCCGCGCCAGCTTGTTGCGAGGGGCGCTCACTTCCAGCAGCACGATGGCACCCCCGGGGCGCAGGATGCGCAGGGCCTCCACCAATGCCGTGTTGAGGTCGGCCATATGGCGCAGAGCGTAGCCCATTGTTACGAAATCGGCGATACCGGAGACCAGCGGCAGCGCCTCGGCGGTGGCTTGGATCAGCGGGATGCCGAGATTGCGTCGCGCGACCGCCAGCATCGCCTCGCTGACATCGGCGCCGATGACGGCAGAGCGGTCGCCGGCGAGGGCGAGTGCCTCGCGTGCTAACAGGCCGGTACCTGTGGCGACATCGACCACCAGCATGCCGGGTCCCACTCCGGCCCGGCGCAGGCAAAAGCGGCGGTACCACGCGCCGGAGCCAAGCGAGAAGAGCTGGTTGACCAAATCGTAATGCTGCGCCGAGCGGTTGAACATGTCCCGAACGAAGGAGGGGCGCCGTTCCGGATCGGTATAATATCCGTCCACGAGTGCCTGGGACCGCGCGGCGTCGGGACTACCTTCAGCGTTGGACATGACTGCAGACCTGTGGCTTATTGCGGTTAGCCATTCATCGGCGGATATCGCATCGGGGTCAAATTCTGCCCTGTGGGGTTGCAGGATAAGGGATTTTTCGCGTGCCAGACATGGAGCAGGCTGGAGCTTCGCCCACCTCGCCGGATTGCGATGTTCTGGTTATTGGCGGCGGCCCGGCCGGATCCAGCGTCGCGGCTCTTCTGGCCGAGCGTGGTCGGCGGGTGGTGCTCGTCGAGAAGGACAAGCATCCGCGCTTCCACATCGGCGAATCGCTGCTGCCGCATAATTTGCCGCTGCTCGACCGGCTCGGCGTGCGTGGCCAGATTGAGACGACCGCGCAGCACAAATACGGCATCGAGTTCGTCTCGCCCTTTCATGGCAAGAGCGTGCGCTACGAATTCGCCAAAGCCTGGGACAAGCGCTTCCCCTATGCGTTCCAGGTGCGCCGTTCCGTGTTCGACGATATTCTGCTGCGGAACGCCGGTGCCAAGGGCGCTGAAATCATCGAGGAGTGCCGTGTCACCGCGGTCGATTTTCCCGAAAACGGGCATCCGCTTGTTAGTGCCCGAGATGCGGATGGGGTGACAAGGCAATGGCGTGCGGCCTTCATCGTCGACGCCTCGGGCCGCGACACGGTGCTGGCCTCGCAAATGGGTGCCAAGGAGCGCAATCCGCGCAATGACAGCGCCGCCATTTTCGGCCATTTTTCCGGCGCGCGGCGTTTGGAAGGGCAGGCGGAAGGCAACATCACCATTGTCTGGTTCGAGCATGGCTGGTTCTGGTTCATCCCGCTCGCCGACGGCACGACCAGCATCGGCGCCGTCTGCCCCGCCGCATTTTTCAAAAATCGTGGCACAGACCTGACGAGTTTCTTCATGGGCCTGATCGCCTCAAGCCCTGAGATTGCCGACCGGCTGAAGGACGCCACCCTCGTTGGCAATGTGACCGCGACCGGCAACTATGCCTATGCCAGCAAAACCACGAGCGGGCGCAATTTTCTGCTTGCCGGTGATGCGTGCGCCTTCATCGATCCGGTGTTCTCAACCGGCGTGTACCTCGCAATGAAGACAGGATTCTGGGCCGCCGATGCGGTGGATGCGTGTCTGAGCAAGCCGCACCGCGCGGCCGGTGTGCTGAAGCGCTATGATGCGATGACGCGCCAGGCTCTGGAATCCTTCACCTGGTTCATCTACCGCATCCGCGAGCCGGCCATGCGTAACCTGTTCATGTCGCCGCGCAACTGGTTCCGCATGGAGGAGGCGGTGTTATCCCTGCTCGCTGGCGGCATTTTTGATGGCTGGCCGATCCGCCTGCGTTTGTACATGTTCAGGGCCATCTATTATGCGACCAAATTGTCCCTGCGGTTCCGCATGAGCGGCGAACCGCGCAGCGTCGGTGTCAACGTGCCGCGACAGGTCGGTTCCTAGATCTGTGGCGTCGGCGACCCATTTCGTTCTCATTCCCAGCTATAACACCGGCGCCAGACTGGGTGAAACCGTTGCGGAGGCGCTGCGTTATTGGCAGCCGGTCTGGGTGGTCATCGATGGCAGCACGGATGACAGCGCGGCATCCTTGCCGCATAGTCCCGGACTGCGCGTCATCTACCGCGAGCGCAATGGTGGCAAGGGAGCGGCCGTGCTCGACGGCCTGAACGCAGCCGCCAAAGAAGGCTTTACGCATGTCCTGGTGATGGATGCGGATGGCCAGCACCCGGCGGCCGAGATCGCTGACTTCATGGAGATTTCAAGCAATAACCCGGCGGCGATGATTCTCGGCGCGCCCATATTCGATGCCAGCGCGCCGTGCATCCGTGTTGTCGGCCGACGCATTTCCAACGGTCTCGCACGGTTGGAGACGGGTCAGAATATCGGCGATGCGCTGTTCGGATTCCGTATCTACCCGCTGGGTAGCCTGCTGGCCGTCATGGCAGCCAGCAGGCATATGCGGCGCTATGATTTCGATACCGAGGCGGTGGTGCGGCTCGCTTGGCGCGGCGTGCCGGTCATCAATCGTCCGGCAGCGGTGCGCTATTTTTCGACAGCGGACGGCGGTGTTTCGCATTTCCGCTATGGCCGCGATAATTTGCGGCTCGCCGCCATGCATGTGCGGCTCATCGCGGCAGCCTGGTTTAAGCCATTGCGCCGTTGATGGAGATGAGCTGGCCGGAAATGTAGCTGGCACGGTCGGAGGCCAGAAAGGCGACCAGATCGGCGACCTCCTCTGGTTGGCCAGCGCGCTGCATCGGCACCAGTTTCGTGATGACCTCTTTTGGGAAAACCGTTTCGGTGGCCGGCGAAGCGATGATGCCCGGTGCGACGGTGTTTACTGTGATCCCCCGGCTGGCAAGTTCCAGCGCCAGCGCGCGCGCCGCCCCATGCATCCCGGCTTTCGCCGCCGCGTAATTGGCCTGGCCGCGATTGCCCATCACCGCCGCCACCGAGGAGATGTTGATGATCCGCCCCCAGCGCGTGCGGATCATGGGCAGCAGCAGCGGTTGCGTGACGTTGAAAAAGCCGTTGAGGGAAACATCGATCACGCTGGCCCATTGGGCTTGGCGCATTCCCGGCATCACAGCATCGTCATGAATGCCGGCGTTATTCACCAGGATCTGGACCGGCCCCATTGCCAGCATTTGTGCCAGCGCCAGCTCCGTTTGCGCGGCATCGGTGATGTCGAATCCGACTGCCTCGGCAGTGCCGCCCGCTTCGATGATCGCGGCTGCGACCTCCTCGGCCCGGGCGAACTGGCCATGCGCATGGACGTAGACATGATGCCCCATCGCGGCCAGGGCGCGGGCGATGGCACCGCCGATCGTACCGCTGCCGCCCGTAACCAGCGCGCGGCTCATGCTGGGGTTCCGAATAAAACGGTGGCACGGCCGCTCAGCATGTCGATCCCCTGATTTGTGACGGAAAAGCTATAGGTTGCCCCGCGCGTATCGCCCATCAGCCGTGTGGCGCTGATGGTCATTGAGCCTGAGACCTCATCCAGGCGCGGCCTGGCCAGGTGCACCTCGCGCAGGCTGACCAGATAGCCGTGCAACGGCTGACCCTCTGCCGGCGCCGTCAGCCGGCCATGCACGGCCATGGCCTGGGCGGCGATTTCGATGCCGCAGGCCGAACCGAGCGTGCCGTCGGCGCGGCGCAGCGGATTGTCCGAAGCGCGGTAGCGATGGGACAGGCAGAGTACTGAAACCGCGTCCCACTCCAGCACCTCGTCGAGCAGGCACATGGCGCCGCCATGCGGGATCAGCATCAAAATCTCGTCGCGGCCGAGGCGCGTCATGTCAGAAGCTCCGGCCAACCCGCCGGCGGGCGCGGGGTGATATTCAGATTAAGGACCATGTCGGATAGATAATCCAGCGTCACATCCGTCGCCGTGCCGCCCGCCAGTGCCGCCAGCAGCGGCAGGCTGCGTGCCGCCGGTGTCGTTTGCCGCAACACTTCCAGCGCGGGTCTTGCCGATGAAGGCGTGCCCACGCCGGGCCGGAGCGCCAACTCAAGCCGCGCGAAGGATGCCGCCGATGGCGCGGGTGAGAGCACCAGCGCCACGCCGAAAACCGCGCCGACCGGCCGTGCGGCGTAAAGCGGGGCGGGATAGGGAACGTCATAGGTGATCAGCGCCACAGCCTGGCCCATTGTGGCCATCTGGGCCGTGGCCTCCAGTAATCCGGCGGCAAAACTGTCATCGTGGGCACACAGGCTGGTCGAGGCCTCTCTCGCGCCGGTGGCGATGCTCCAATAACCTGCCGGCGCGTTATGTACCGAATTATGGAACTTGGTTGGCGAGAGCTCACGTTGTGACGAGGCCAATGTGTTCAATATGTCATTGATCGTCTCACCATCGCCACCCGAAGAGGTGAAGATGGTCGGGAGCTCGGCTGGATCGCGCCCGGTGCCGGCGCAAGCCTCGGTGCTGACGGCCAGGGCAAGTTTTACGGTTTTTGGCGCCCGGCGGCGTTCATTGGCCGGCAATAGCGCGCATGCAGGCACAGCGGTCGGCGTCGGCGCATAATCCACGCGGCCGGTCAGCACAGGCACGCTTGCCTTCCAGCCCTCGAGCCCCGGGCCGCACAGGCCGACACCCTCGATATAGAAGCGGGTCACGATGCCCGTCCCAGCACCAGGCTGCAATTCACACCGCCAAAGCCGAAAGCGTTGCTGATGGCACGGTCGATGCGCGCCGGCCGGCCATCCGCCACATAGTTGCTGCCAAAGCTGGGATCGATTTGCTTCGTATGCGGACTGCCGGGCAAAAACCCATGTTGGATGGCGAGTGCGCAAAATGCCGCCCCGACGACACCAGAGGCGCCCAGCGTGTGTCCCGTGAAGCCCTTGCTCGAGTTGCACGGTACCGTGTTGCCGAACAGGCTGGAGATGGCTTGGTCTTCCGCGGCATCGCCCGCCAGCGTCGCGGTGCCATGCAGATTGATATAGTCGATGTCCGCCGGTGTGAGATCTGCCGCAGCTAGTGCCCGCGCCATCGCTCGCCTGGCGCCAGCTCCGTCAGGGTGTGGCGATGACATATGGTAGGCATCGGAGCTCTCACCGGTGCCGAGCAGCAGCACTGTGCTGGCGTCGTGCTGCACCCCAGGCCGTTCAAGCAGCACGAAGCCCGCCGCCTCGCCGATCGAAATGCCGTTGCGCGCAATATCGAAGGGCCGGCATGGCCCCTCCGCGATGACGCCCAACGCATGGAAGCCGAATAAAGTGGTGGCGCAGAGCGTGTCGGCGCCCCCGACGATGGCCGCATCGCATAGTCCGGCAGCCATCATTCTTGCCGCATTGGCAAACGCTTTCGAGGTTGCAGCACAGGCCGTCGACACGGCGAAGGCCGGCCCCTTGAGGCCGAGATAGTCGCGCACGAGATGCCCGAGCGCGTAGGTGTTATGGGTGCGCGCATAATCGAAGCTGGGCGGCAGAGCGCCATCCGGGCAGCGGTGACGATAAGCGGCTTCCGTCTGCAATATGCCGGAAGTGCTGGTGCCGACGAAGACGCCGATGCGCGCTGCGCCATAACGCGCCCGCGCTGCTGCCACCGTATCCATGAAACCATCTTGCGCCAGTGCCAGGGCTGCGAGCCGGTGGTTGCGGCAATCGAATTTTGCCCATTCGCCCGAGAGCGGCAGCGCCTCAAGCCCTGGAATCTCGCCTGCATAGGCATCCAACGGCAGCGTATCGAAATGGCATGGGGCAAGGCCACTGCGCCCCGCGCGCAGCGCGGCGATGGTTTCGGCACGGCCGGCACCTAGGCATGTGACCAGGGCAAAATCGCTGAGCGCCAGTCTGCTCATGTCGCGACCATGGTGCGGCCCGCACCCTCCAGCATTGCCAGTTGGCGATCGAGCTTCTCCGCCTCCTGCGCAATGTGCCTTTCATAACCGTCTTGGAATATGGCGCGCGTGCCGGCCAGCCGCGCCGCGCCGCGCTCGCGTGTTTTCGCCATGGCATAGCGGCTGGCGAAATTGCGCAAATTGGCATGCAGATCGGTATAGCGCGGGGCCGTGAAAATCTGCTTGAAACGGCGTCGATACGGTCCCCAGAAGGGGTTGTCGTAAAAAATCAGGCGCAGGCGCGCCACATCATAAATATCGTTATCCTCAATCGCGGCTCCGGTGCTGGCGAGCGCACCGGGCACCGTGGGCAGCGTGCCCGCAGACAGCAATGCATGCCGGGCGTGCGCATCCTTGTACAAGGCTTGCGGCTCCTCGATTGGCAAATCGCTCGCCCGCAGCATCAAATCGACGAATTCATTTTTTGGTACCGGAAACTTGAAGGCGGCGACGGCAAAGAACTGGCCGGTTGGCCAGGGATCCCAAAGCCCTGCCACGGCCAGCGCGTTATGCGCTACATGCGCGCAGTTATTGTTGAAGAGTCGCCAGCGATAGATGCGCTGCCCGTCCCGGTACGGCGCGTTGAGGCCGTTGAGGAACTCGACGATGGCGCCCATACGCACCCGATCAAGCGGCACGCGGGCGCGAAACGTATCGCGACCGAATTGTGCGGCATAATCAGTCGCCACCGAGATTTCGTACATATAGTCGCGGTCCGTCATGCCGGCCGGCTTGGCATGAAACAGGTCTTCATGGAATTCGATGCCATCGAGAATGCCCATTGCTTTTGCCTGAGCCTGCGTGCGCTCATAGGCTTCGCGCGTCAGCCGTTCGCCGGATGCCAGAGCGCCGCGCCACAGAAAATCGCGGCCTTCGGCGGCGACCCAGTTGGCGTTGCGGTAATGCGAATTCACGCTGATGCCGACGCCGTGATCCTGCGGTGCCTCGCCTTGTGTGCAGAGACGAAGCGTCGGGTAACCAGCCGTTCGGTCGAGGCGCACGCCGTTGAGATAAAGCAGCGAATGTCCGCCAATGCCGCTGCGCAACGGCGCCCCGAAACCGGGCTTCTTGCGCAGTTCGGAGAGCGCGCAAAGTTCAGCATAATAAGGGAAAAGATCTTCATAGACAGTGCCGCTAAAAGGCTGTGCATCATGAGCCGTGCCCGTGAGGCCAGGGGTGGCAAGAGCGACATGATCGATGCCTGTGGCGTCCATATCCATGTTTTCCACGCCTGTTACCATATTCACACGCCGCCGCAGCGTCGAGCGCCATCAGCTCGGGTGGGGAAGGGGGCTCGGCTGAGCAGTTCATGCCACAGCGCCGCCCAACTTGGCCAATCATGCGCGCCGGGCGTCACTGCGACTCGCTCTTGCGGCAAACATTCCGCCAGCATCTTATGCGCGGCGGCGAAGCGGTCGTGCTGGCCGTAGCCGAGATAAAGCTTTGGCGTCTGGTCCTGTCGGGTGAGATGCAGCTGCAGCCAGGTCAACATGCGTTGCTCCGGTATCGTGGCAGCAGTATGCGCCGCGGACCAGGCCATCAACCCACCGGCCCGCGTTAACTCGGCGGTGGTGCCCCTGGTGCCCAGAAAGGGAGCGAGCAGGACCACACCTTCCACCTGGGCTGCATGCGCGCTGGCATAAAGCAGTGCCCCCATGCCGCCGAGCGAGACGCCGAGCAACCATATCCGTGTACAGCCCCGCGCCAATGCTGGTTCCACCACGGCGCGCTGCAGCGCCTCGGTCACGCCGTCTTCGAGGTAGAGCATCAAATCCGGATGCGCCACGACGATATCAATCGCCAGCCCGTGTGCACGCACCGCAGCGACCATGCCTTGTTCGGCGAATTCCCCTGCCGCGATCCCCGCCCCGGGCAGCATGATCAGCAGAACATCCGCCTGCTCGCCTGGGGCCCGGTAGTGCAGGCAGTTCATCATGTCCGCAGGCGCACTCATCGCACTTCTTTCACAGCCGGGGTACTGAACACGGCGCCGCAGAACAGGCTGAGAAAAGTGCCGGTGGCGACCGTCAGGCCGATATCATGCAGCACCGGAATGCGCGAGAAAGACAGCAACCCATAAGCCGCCACGGTGCAGAGATTGGCCAGCATGATGGACGCCATGGCGCGCGGCCAGCCGGGCGTACCGGGAGCACTCCGCTCGAAGAACAGACAGTAGTTCGAGCCGATGGCGACGATGAGCAGAAAGCCGGCGACCATGAAGATGGAGAGTTTCGCGCCCCCCAAAGTCAACAGGGCAGATGTCATGGTCACGGCAGCGGCCAGAGGCGCCGCGACGGCCAAAACGCGAGAGGGCGCGCGCAACCCGGCCGACAGCACCAAAAGAATGACCAGGCTCCCGGCGACAGCCAGCACCACGGCCTGGCTCTGGAAATTACGCAGCAGGCGGTCCGATTCCTGGTTGAGATCGACGAAGGCCAAGCCCGGCGGTCCGGCGGCGGCCAGCGCGTGCGCCACGCCGGAGGGATCGATCACATCGCGCAGCGGCGCCATCACCACCCAGTCCGCACCGTGGTGGACCAGCAGGGAGTCGAATTGCAGCGCCAAAGCCGGGGGGAGATCGGCGGGGGTGAGCAGGGGCGCCGCCTTCTGCGCCGCCACATCCGCGAAAAATGGTGCAAAAGCCTGCGCGTTGAAGGGCAGCCCGGCGGCGGCTTGGGTGAAATTTGTCCGCAGCGTGGTCGCATCGGGCAATGCGAGCTGGTGCTGGCGCTGGGTCTTTTCACTGGGCAAGATCGCGCTCGGCAGCGTGAAGCCGCCCAACTGGTGCGCTGCGACGAGCCCGTTCAGCGTCGGGGTCAGTGCCTCGCTCTCTTGCAGCGCCTCCTGCGCATCCGCCGCTTGGAACACGATAAAATAGCGCTGATCGGGCACGCCGAGCGCATGGCGTAAATTTTGGTCGAGCTGTTGCGTTGTGGCCGGGATCGGACTGAGATCCAGCAGATTGTCGTCCCACATGCCGCCGCGATGCGTGAACAGCGCCAGGATGGCGGCGAGCAGGGCCACCGCCATTGCGCCGCGTGCCACGCGCCTGTGGCGGATGAGGCGATAGAGCGGCCAGGCGATGGGCTCGGCGCCACCTGCAAAAAACCCGTTCGGGACGAAATGCGGCAACACAAAGCGCGTGGTGGCCGCCGCCCCGATCAGCCCGACGATGGAAAACAGCCCCAATTGCGCAAAGCCGGTAAAACTCGAGAACAGCATGGCGCTGAACCCGGCGATGGAGGTGAGGGCTCCCAGGCGTAGAGTCGGCCAGATGCGGCGCAGCGTGTCGCTGGCCTGCTCACCGCGGTCTGTCTGGGTGAAAAGGTAAATTGCGTAATCGAGCGATTCGCCGATCAGGGTAACTCCGAAGCCGAGCGTGATGCCATGCACGAAGCCGAAAGCCAGCGACACGGCGGCGATGCCGGCCAGCGCGCCGCTGGCGATGGGCAGAAGCCCTAACAGCACGACGCGCGGCGAGCGATAAGCGAACGCCAGCAACGCTGCGGCCCCCAGTACACCCAGAAGCGAGAGGCGCGTGACATCCTGCTTGGTGGTGTCGCGCGTGCGCACGGCAAACACGCTTGGTCCGCTCATTTGCAGATAGGCTGACCCGGCCCCCGGGATGGTAGAGCGGGCCTGGGCGAAGTTGTCACCGATCGAGGCCAGCGCCTGCTGCTGCGCATCGAGGTCAAAGCCGGGGGCTGCCGTGTGCAGCAGCAAGAGGGCGGACCTGCCATCGGACGTCATCCAGGCACCGTCCTGCTTTGTCGGCCCCGTGCCATTGCCGAATTGGTCGAGCAGCCTCAGCATCTCGCCAGTCGGGTCGTTGGCCAGGCTTTGGCCCATCGCCAAACCAAGTTCCGAGCCGAGCAGCGCCAGATCATTGGCCAGCGCGCCATGCAGCCCGGAAACCGAGAAACTGGCCGGGACAATAGTGGGGCTGAGCAAATAGCGGTTGTGCCAGACGTAATTCTGCACGCCGGCAAAAGACGGCTCATCGCCGTTTATCACGTCGAGAAAGGCTGGTTCCTGGCGTAATCGTGCGGCGAGGGTTTGGCTCAGCGACGCCAGAACCGGCGTTGGTGCGCCGCTGATGGCGAGCAGCACGATGTGCGAGGCCGCCCCGCCACTGACCTGCCCGGCCAGCACCTGCTGGGCCAGAGAGGCCGAGTGGGGCAGAAAATCTGCCATATTGGTGCGGTAGCTGGTGCGCCCGGCAATGACGCCGCAAGCGGCGAGGATCAGCAGCCAGAGCCCCAGCGCCAGGATTTTAGGGCGCATCGTTCACGCTGCCGGGTTGGATGCTCATGAGGGAATCGCCGCCATCTCTGCTTTCCGTGTCGATGGTCGCGATGCGGCCCTGGCTGCCACTGATGGTGATCGAACGCAGGAAATGTGCCAAGGACGGATCTTTCGGCAGCAGATGCAACTGCCAGCCCGCTTCACTGCCGGTCATGCTCACCGTGTAAAAACGGTCGAGGGCAGGTAAATCGCCGGCCAGAGTGGCACGGATGCCTTCGACGAGGCCGGCGATGCGCGGGTCCTGGTTCAGGGCAAAAACGTGAGGGCCCCCGGAAGTGCCGCCGGCAAGGGTGACTTCGCCATGGTCGAGGGTAAAGATTTCCGGCACGGGGGTGAGTGTCGTTTTGCGCAAATAGCTAGGCGCCGCATAGGTGAGTGTGCCGGTGCTGATGAGCGGAGCGCGGAGGATCGGCGCCGTCTGACGCTCTGTAAAACGAGCCGAGGCTGTGCGCACCTGGGCAAGGGATTGCATTAACGGCAGCAGTCCCCAGGCCGGCTGCGCCGCCGCCGGAGCGGCGTTGGTGAACAGACAAAGCACGACGATCAGCCGCGTTTTAGGCCCAAAAATCATAGAAATTGAACCAGTTGAACGGCGCGTCGCGGCAAGAAGCCTCCAGCCGCGCAACATAGCGGATCATGATGTCATCGAGCCAGGCCGTGGCATCGCGTGGCCGCGCCTCGGAAGCGCCGGCCAAAAGTTCAAAATGCACCTCATAGCGCCGTCCGCCGCGATAAATGCCGGTCATCATCACCACCGGGCGCTGCAACAGCATGGCGACACGGAACGGCCCTTGCGGAAAGGCGGCCTGCGCGCCCAGGAAGGAATAGCGGACCAAGTCTTGGCCATCGACGTTGCGGTCCGCCAGCACGCCGATGAAATGCCCGCGCTGCAGCCGCTCGGCCACCGTGATCAGGGAGTCCAGCCGACCGAGGCCGATCACCTCGGTCGCCAGGTTTGGGTTGATCGCCGCCAGCGCGGCGCGGATTTTCTGCGCATTTTCCTCATACATCAGCAGGCTGATCGGCAAATCGCGCCGCCGGCGGCGGCCGATGGCGCGGGCCACCTCGAAACTGCCAAAATGCGCGCCGAGCAGGAGGCAGCCGCCGCCCTGGCTTTCGATGGCGCGTAGAATCTCCTCGCCATGCACGGTGACGTCGAACGCATCGCTTTCCTCGCCCAGCAGGAACACGCGGTCGAGCAAGCAGCGGGCGAAGGTGAGGAAGTGGACGAAGCGATCGGTCAGGCGCGGGGCGCGGCCGAGCGCCCGGCGCAGATAGGTATTGGAGGCATGCACCGCCGATGGGGAGGAGGCGAGGAAGTACAGGCAGACCGGATAGAGCAGCAGCCGCGCCAATGGCCGGCCCAGGCGGCGCGCCGTCCAGACCCCCAGCCGGATGGCCGATTGCGAACCACGCTCGGGGCTGGTGGTCCATGCCTGGGCGCGGGAGGTGGCGGTCATGATTTTGCGCCGGTGGCCAGCACACCCGCGAGAACCAACCCGTCCGGACCCAGGCATTCGAAGCGGAACAGGGCGCTGCCAGCCTCCTCCCAGCGCAGCTGCAGGGGCGTGCCGTGGCGAATCGGGCGCAGAAATTTGGCGTTTCGGATCATGATGTCACCCTGACCATCGGCAATGGCGGCCACCACCGTGTCAAGCAACAGCGCCCCCGGCACAATTGGCCGCCCCGGAAAATGTCCGGCGGCGGTCGGATGGTCGTCGGGGACAAGAATGTTCCGCGTTTGCCACGGGCTCATGGCGTCTGGCCAATGAGTTGCAGCAAGTCAGCGCGCGGCAATTTGCCGAGCCCATTGCGCGGCAAGGCGTCTACCAGCATCAGCGGGCGGGGGAGAAAGGCGGCGTCGATGCGCTGGCGCAGCGCAGCCATAATGGTTTGAGGCGTCAACCCGGGGGCCACCACGAGGGCCGCCAGCCGCGCCACATTGCCGCCCTGCGCCTCGCCCATCACGAACACGCCATCCTGCACGCCGGCAATATCGAGGAGCTGGTGGTTAAGATACGCCAATGAGCTTCGTTTTCCCGCGACATCGATGAGGTCTGCCGCGCGCGCGCCAAGCCGGAAGCTGGCGGGGCCGGTCAACTCGATCAGGTCATTCAGCAAAGTAGGGCCGGGCACGGCAAGGCCGCTGGCCCAGGTGCCGAGTGTGTCCTGATGCAGTTCGACCCCGTCCAGACAATGCCAGTCCGTCTCGCGCGCGGTTCGCCTGGTGGCCAATTGGCCGGCCTCGGTGCAGCCGTAAATTTCGATGAGCGGGGCGCCGAAACATGTCTCGGCTGCCATGGCAAGCTCGACCGGGAGCGGTGCCGTGGCCGAGAGGATGAGATCGGCCTGCGGCATGTCTTCAGGCTCGGCCAGCAACGCGCGCAGATGCACCGGTGTGGTCACCAACAGGCGCGGCCCGGGGGCTTTGGCCAGGGCGGCACGGATATCGGCGGGGTAAAGCGGCCAGCTGGCATCAATGGCGAGACCATGCAGCAGTCCGAGCAGGATGACGGATTCCAGCCCGTAGCTATGGTGATGTGGCACCGTGCCGATGACGGTTCCCCCCCGCAGCCCGGCAATGCCCAGCCGCGCTCCCGCCGCGTGCGCGCTCTGCCGCAGCGTGGACCAGGTTTTAAGCGCCGGTTTCGGCCGCCCCGTGGAGCCGGAGGTAAACAATATAACCGCCGGCTGGTCCGCCGCCACGGCGAAGGGATCGGCCGCCGGAAATGCCCCGGCCAGATCATTAGGATAATCCATGCAGGGCAGAGCTGGCCGTGCACCGTCGGTCAGCGCGTAGCAATCAGGATAATCCTCGGCCAGCGCGCTAAGGGCGGCCGGCACATTGGCGGCTGGCAGCAGGGTGACCTGGCGGCGGCTTAAGGCGGCCGCGAGGCCTGTCATGAAACGGTAGCGATCCGTGCAGAGATTGACGACATGGCTATGCGCCGGCAGGCGGGCCGCCAACGCGGCCGCATCGCCCCAGAATTCCGCTTGCGGGACGTGCCGTCCGGTCCGCAATGTGGCGAGGCCGCGCTCATCCTTCTGCGCGTCTGCCGACACCGTCATGTCGTCATGCTTCCGGCTTTGTGGCATCGAATGCCAGAGCCGGCTTGCGGGCCTTGGGGACGGATTCGGTGACCATGCTGATGATGGTCGCCAGCGAATGCCGCGGCGGATTGCGCAGATAGCGCAGCCGAACGGCGTATTCAGCGGCGAACATGGCCGCGACCAGCGGGATGTCGAGGATATTGACGAAAAACGACCATACAACGAGCGGTGCGAAGCAAAACAAAGCGACCGAGAGCGCAAGCTGGCTGGCGAAGAAGAGCGACCAGGCGATGGTGACCTTGCGCGTATAGGCGGCCAGCTCCGCATCGAGGCCGCCGTGCATCCGGCGCGCCATGCCGGTGATCAGCGGCTCGCGGCCCGGCCGCAGCGTCAGCGCGAAAACGGCCAGCAGGCTGGTATAGATGCTCCAATGCGTAAGTGCGGCGACCGTGACGAAGCCGAGCTTGAACAGCCCGTCCAGACTCGGATGAAAGCTAAGGCGGATCGCGCTGGTCGCGACAATCGTCAGGTGCGACAGCACTGGAATGACGATGATGGCCAGAAGCGCCATCACGGGCGAGCGGGTGGCCCGCATTTATGGTCCGCGATGCGCCTGGATATACGCATTCAGGCTGCGCAGAGACCCGAAGATTTTGGCATTGTCCTCATCATCGGCGCGCAATTTAACGCCATAACGTTGCGAGACGACAAGCGAGATTTCCAGCATGTCGATCGAATCGAGCCCGAGCCCCTCGCCGTAGAGCGGCATCTCAGGGTCGATCTCGCTGGCCGTCTGGTCGAGATTAAGTGTCTCGACGATCAATTGAGCAAGCTCAGCTTCGGTTTCGATGGATGTTGGGGCTGTGCTGCTAGGAATCATGCCATCACCTTAACGGGGAACGTTCTCCAGGCCAAGCCAAGCCGCTCCCCCCCCGGACGGGACCGAAAAAAGCAGCCGAAGCCCCAGATGCGCGGCGTGTCTCATGTGGCTTCTGCTGCACACAAAGCTATGTCACATCGCCGGACAATACAAATAATTATTGATTTTTCAATGTGTTGAAAATGTGGAGTCTCATGGGGCGAACCTCCTATTACGCCGTGAGACGGCCATGGGCCGAGTTCGGCTTAAGTGGTTGCGTGCCCCCGCAGGGGTATAGAGATATCCCTAAACAGAGCCGCTTTTGGCAACACCACTCCTCCGCCTGGCTAATTCTGGGTGAACTTATAAGTTTGATCCCAGGTGGTATGGCTACGTCTGCCAGTCCTCGGCGTTGAAAATGGTGTTGGTATGGATGCCACATATGGTCCCAACACGGCGGTAGAGCGTCGTCCTGTTAAGCTCCGCCGTCCGGGTTCTATCGGCGGCGGTGGGCAGTATTGGCAGCCGCTCGACGGGAACGACCGAATAGGCTTCGAGTTGATCGTCAAGCCTTATAAAGGGGTGGGCTAGCCCGCAGCGATGAAATACGATCGTCGTGTCTAGACCATTTCTACCACAAGATCGACGGGCTTTGCGGGGGTGAATAAGCTTGGATAAACTTCATCGCTCCATAGTCGTCGGTACGTATATCATTGCGGGCATTTGGTATCGCCAGTCCTTCTGACTCGGCTCCGATCCAGGGCTAACTATAACGTTTGGTCAAAACGCCTCTATTGAGATTCTTGCTTTGAGAACTTCCGAAAGCGCGTTGACTGTAGCAGTACGTGCCTGCTCACGAGAGGCAAGAACCAAAGCTATTTCGTACTGTCTATCTAATGAGTACTCACCACTATCCGGATCGATCGGAATCGTTACCGTTACATTGTGCTTAACGTTTGTTAGACTAGCCCGGTAGACTCGGTCGAAACCGTAGCGTCCACGAGTGGCTCTTAGAAACTGGAAGACATAATGTGGATCTATGTTTCCATTGCCGATTTGGAGACGCCCGCAATGATCTGTCGTCGCGAATTCCACGCCAGAATTGATTATGTTCCAATCAAAGTTTCCGTCAATGCCCCACAATAGCGAGGGCTTTGAGAAGTCGTTGAGGTTCGACTTCTCTATGTGGCCAAATGGCTGGCGAGCGTTTGCACTATATGCAGGAACGCCGGTATCGTGAAATTCGGATTTAACGACCCGCTTCCCAATCGATAGAGCAAACAAGTCCTCATTTCCAAGGGAAACAATTTCTGTGGGACCGTCAACTTCTGGCGGAAACTCAGCCCGAAGAAGGGGGGCGAGGGCCAAGAGAACCTCTTTCTGTGCAGCCTCGACTGCACGAATCTTAACACCGATCCTCTGCATTTCGACGTAATCGAATCGACCCTGCGCGTCTACGGGAACGCGAAGCGCAACGGCTTTCGCGTCTTCCGGGTAGATCTTGGTATACTCGTTCAGCTTCCCATCAACTCTGCGTCCTACGGCGGCGGCATTCAGCTGAGGCTCCATTGCAAACCGCAAGTAAGTCAGATCGGGCGTTTCAACGCCTTTCTTAGGAAGAAAAACCCCCCTGTCCCGGTTGGCTGAAAACTTGCCCCGGACCTCCTGAATTCTCCCGCCATAGCCATTCATAACCCAAGTCAAGTAGTGGCCGTCATAGTCGTAACTGTCTACATAGCCGAAGGCCTTGGTAAGCGACGCGGAGTAGACGGGGTAGTCACCTGGGTGCGCATCCATATAGTCCTTGATATACTTTGGATGGCCGTTGGCAGCATCGAAGATCTCACCAATCTCAACCTCTTCGAACTTACTCATGCGAGCTCACTATAAAGCTCATCCAGGGCCACGCGGGCGTCTCCAACGAGCGATCGGAAGCCTTCGGCATCAACCTCAAAGTTTTCTTCTACGATCCCGAGCGCTACTTTCTCTTCGTGTGTCCAGTTGCGATCCACTAGCCAGTTCCGCCAATCTTTGAATTCGGACCAGAAAACCATTCGACAGCGTGGGTCTGTGGCTTTGTATCTAGCAGGTTTAACCTTGAAATAGCCAAACTCTGCTTCCATCGTTGATAGATTGTTTTCGACAATTGGCACCCGACGTGTGTCTCGTGATTCGCCAATCTCTGATACGAGGTAGGTAAAAACTGGATCCTTTTGTTCTTGGCGGTTGAGCTTCTTCCTCAGTCCGAGGATGTAGGTCTTCTTCGGCGTCGAATAGAACGTTCGGCTCGGTAGGGCCACGACACAGAGGACATTACACTCACCCTTGATATATTCGAGGATGCTTGGCTGGTTTAATAGTCCATCGGGAACTACGACATAGGCTTCGCCATGCTCCTTCAAGTGGCACCGAACGCGCCGGACGATGACGCCACGCAGGCGTTCGCGGCACTGCTGTCGAAATCGGCCAGGATCCTGTGGTGGACGCATCTTGCTTGGACGATCATCGGGTTCTTCCACATCTACGTCATGCTGAACCGCAAGCCGCGGGAAGCCCATCTCATCCAGGACATGACGATCGCGGCCGTCTACCTCGGCGTGGCGCTGTCCGTCATCGGTTTCGTTTTCGACGTTCCGATCGGCACGCTGGTGGCAACTTCGGGCGTGGTCGCGATCATTTTCGGCCTGGCGTTGCAGAACACGCTGGGTGACGTCTTTTCCGGCGTCGCGCTGACACTCGGCAAGGCCTATGCGATCGGCGACTGAGTGCAGTTGAGCGACGGCACTGCGGGCCGCGTCACTGAAACCAACTGGCGTTCCACCAACCTGTTGACCGCCGCGAACAACATCGTCGTGCTGCCGAATAGCATGCTCGCGCGGCAGGGGCTGACCAGTCTCAGTCGCCCCGACGAGGCGCATCGGATCACGCTGACGCTGCGTTTCGCCGCTAGCCAAAGGCCGCGCTTCGTCGAGGACGCAATGCGGTCGGTGCTACAGGCTAGCACGCGGATCGTGCAGGACCCGCCGCCGGACGTCGCCCTGACGTCAATTGACGCGATCGCGATCGCGGTCGAGCTGCAGTTCCGCGTCGCCAGTCTCGCCGCCGGGATGTCCGCCCGGAACGAGATCATCGACCTCATACATCAGCGCTGCGGCGCGAGCGGGCTTGCGCTGGCCGTACCCGCCGAGAGCCTCGTCTGCGTTGCGGCGGGAAGCGGCGGCGCGTGGTTCGCGCCGACCGGCGAAGCGCGCTCAGCCGGAGCCTCATTGGGCCCACTCGAACGTGCCGTCCCAGATCACCGGGTCTGTTTCCCTCGAGAGCGTCTCTCCGAGATCCGCTAGCGTGACGCTGCGCAGCTTCTGGCGCCAAGCTTCGTCGGCTTCCAACATGACGCGGGCGACGGCACGAGGGCTGCTGTCGTAATGGCCCTTCGGCCGGCACGGGTTGTTGGCACGGATGGTGGTGCAGACGAAGGTCCGAGATGCGCCTTCCACGAGCTCCACGATCTTGAGAAAGGTCAATTCTGCTGACGGTCTTGCAAGGCGATAGCCGCCGGACGGGCCAGGAATCGTATGGGTAAGCTCTGCCTGGGACCAGCTCTGCATGAAGCGATTCTGACAGGAGCGTTCGCTTATACTCGAACGGCCGCTTTTTCCAGCAGCAGACGCTCCCGTAGACACGCTTGAACGTCGTGGTTTGGTCGATACCTGCCACCCGTCAGGCATGAACGAAGGGCAGAAGCCCAGCCCGATTGCGCGAGAGCCAGTAGTCACTTCTGGGGGCATGAGGCCCAAGAGGCCGTCCGCCTTATATTATATGCGGTGGATGTCTATTGGGGTGGCTATGCAGCTAGCTTCGGTATGGCTGTCTCGACCAATCGCAAGAATCGGGTGTTGCGAGCCCCCGCAACCAACGATGACCAAATACACATATAAATCGTGACGGATGCAGCTAATGCTTTCCTGGCGATGTCCGTTACCCCCGGTGCAATGGGGTGACGATCTGAGGAACAAAACCGAGAGCCGGATGATTTTAGATCGAATCGCGCGGCGATCCGATTGGATCACGCTCTAGCTCGCAACACCGGCATTCAGCATCTTGATGTAGCTTGGTCGGCCATAGACGTCTTTCCGGGTTGATTTCGCTCTGCTCATCAGGCCGCGAAGATCCGAGACGGAGGCGAACTGACGCGTTTCCATCCAGCCTCGCAGGCCATCCAGAAGCACAGTGAGATGGCCAGCGCCATGGCGTATCAAGGCGGACGTTGTCATCACGACATCCGCGCCAGCGAGAAGGAATTTCACCACATCATCAGCGCCTTCGACACCGCCCGATGCGGCCAG
>Ga0310811_10002720_pt1 | contig 22100 bp, 18 predicted proteins | sample YCmetagenome_FD_207642 | JGI IMG/M metagenome (GOLD analysis project Ga0310811, IMG submission 207642) | Soil microbial communities from experimental microcosm in Duke University, North Carolina, United States - YC | ecosystem: Engineered > Artificial ecosystem > Soil microcosm > Unclassified ...
CAGCGCATCGAGCGCCTGCTGCGTCATGCGCTGATCGCGGCCGACGTCGGAGATCTGCTCGTAGTAGCACAGCGCCTTCAGATAGTAGGCATAGGGAATGTCGCGATGGCCGGGATGGAGCTGGATGAACCGGTCGAGCGCGATGATCGCCTCGTCGTACTTGTTCGATTGGTAGTAGGCGAAGGCGGCCATGATCTGGGCCTTGGTCGCCCACACCGAATAGGGATGCTGGCGGTCGACTTCCTCGAAGCCCTTGGCGGCAGCCTTGTACTCTTGCGCGCCCAGCTCATCGAGGGCGCGGTTGTAGAGCACTTCCACCGGCTGTTCGACGTAATTGACGTCGTCGTCCGACGAGCCGCATCCAGCAAGTGCGAGTGACGTGCCCAGCGCCAATCCGGCGACCGCCTTCCAGGCCCTTCGTGAGACCGCTTTCGACATACCCTGACCGCAATTTCCGTGGGGTGGCGTTATATCACGCCGAGGCGAAAAAAAGAGGGGCCGCAAGGCCCCTCAAACACGCGTGGAGTATGCACGAGATCCGTCAGTCGAGCTGCGTCAATTGGCCTGACGACGCAGGAACGCCGGGATCTGCAGGTCGTCGTCGTCGCGCGCCGGCTTGGCCCGTTCGGTGACGTCGAGGCTGATCGAGGTCTGCACGGGCGCCGGACGGCCGGCGGGCTTTTGGGCGACCGCGACGACATTCTCGGGCGCCGGGCGCGGCGCCGGCGGTTCGGCGGCAACCGGTGCACCTGCGCCGACCGGCGGAGGCCCAACAGGCTTGGCCGACGCGAAGGCTCCGGTGATGCGCTGGAACAGGTTTGGCGAGCGGCTTTCGACCGCCGGACGCGCGGCGACCGGACGCGCAATCGCTTCGGAGCGGACAGGCGCCTTGGGCGCGGGCCGATTGACCCGCCAGTCATTCTCGTCGACCAGGGGCCGCTGCGGCGCGGGCGCCACGGGCATCTCAAGCGGTGCCGGGGTCGGCGCCGGCTCATACTCTTCAGCGGGCGGCGCCATGGCCGCGGCAGGCATGTAGGCCGGGGCCGGCGGGATCTCAGGGGCGACCGCGGCGATCGGCGGGGCGACCGGGACGGGCGGCGCCACCGGCACCGGCGCAGGAGCCGGCGCGGCGGCGATCGGCGGCGCCACCGGCGCGACGGCGGCGGCCGGCATGGCGACCCGGCCGACCGGTGCAGCGGCACGGCTCATCAGCGCCGGCTGGCCGGTCTGCAGCGGCCGGTTCATGTCGAGCGACAGATAGTTCGGCGCCGGCTGCTGGGCGGCCAGAGTGGCGATCCCGGTGGCAACCACGGAGACTCGCATGCGGCCCTGCATGCTGGCATCGAAAGTCGAGCCGAAGATGATGTTGGCGTCGGCGTCGACTTCCTCGCGGATCCGGTTGGCCGCCTCGTCGACCTCGTGCAGGGTCATGTCGAGACCGCCGGTGATGTTGATCAGCACGCCCTGCGCGCCCTTCATCGAATGGTCTTCCAGCAGCGGGTTCGAGATCGCGCTCTCGGCGGCGACGCGGCTGCGGTCCGGGCCCTCGGCCTCGCCGGTGCCCATCATCGCCTTGCCCATCTCGCCCATCACCGTACGGATGTCGGCGAAGTCGAGGTTGATCAGGCCGGGCATGACCATGAGATCGGTGACGCCGCGCACACCCATGTGCAGCACGTCGTCGGCCATCTTGAAGGCATCGGCAAAAGTCGTCTTCTCGTTGGCGATCTTGAACAGGTTCTGGTTGGGGATGACGATCAAGGTGTCGACCACCTTCTCGAGCTCGGTGATGCCCTGCTCGGCAGACTGCATCCGGCGTCGGCCTTCGAAGTGGAACGGCTTGGTGACGACGCCGATGGTCAGGATGCCCTGCTCGCGCGCCGCCGCGGCGATGACCGGCGCCGCACCGGTGCCGGTGCCGCCGCCCATGCCGGCAGTCACGAACACCATGTTCGCGCCGTCGAGCAGATGGAGAATTTCCGGCAGCGCCTCCTCGGCCGCCTGCCGACCGACTTCCGGCCGGGCGCCCGCGCCGAGGCCCTGGGTGATCGTGATGCCGAGCTGAACGCGACGGTCGGCGAGCGACTGGCCAAGGGCCTGCGCGTCGGTGTTGGCAACGATGAACTCGACGCCCTCGAGCGCCGCGCTGATCATGTTGTTGACGGCGTTTCCACCCGCGCCACCGACTCCGATGACGGTGATACGCGGCTTAATCTCCGACTCCTTCTGGGGGAGGCTGAGGTTGATTGTCATTTGGCTCTCTCCACGCAAACGAGGGGTTATCTGCTCGGAGCGATGGTGTGGACTGTTCTTGGATAAGTCCTTCACCATTGACCGGGTTAATTCATTCTTATCAACAGCAAGTGGGGACTGCCCATCTCCACACTACATATTGCCATATTGCCCTAAAAGTTTTCCCTAATCCAACTTCCAATGCGGCCGATTCGACTCGACGGAACTTCCGCCGCCGCGGGCTGCGACTGTGCGATCGCGTGATGGTTCAAGGCGAAGGCGAGCAGACCCGCAGCCGCGGAAAATGCCGGCCCGCCTGTGGAATCCGCGAGTCCGGCGAGGCGCAGCGGGGCGCCGATGCGGATCTTCTTGTTGAGGATTGCCGCCGCAACTTCCGGAACTCCATCGAGCTGGCAGGCGCCGCCGACGATGACAGTGCGACCGCCGGCCAGTTTATCCACACCGCTCGCCTCGAGTCGCGAGCGCACCAGCTCGAAGGTCTCCTCGATCCGCGGGCGAATGATGCCGACCAGAATCGACCGCGGAATATGATTCGGCCGCGTCCGATCCTCTTCGCCGATCAGTGGAACGTCGATGATGTCGTACTCGTCGTTGGGCTTGGCGACGGAGCGGCCGATCTGCGTCTTCATGCGCTCGGCATGGGCGAGCGGTGTGGATAAGCCGCGCGCGATGTCGCGCGTGACGTGGTCGCCGCCGACCGGGATGCTGTCGACGTGCACGAGATGGCCTTCGTAGAACACGGCGATCGACGTCGTGCCGCCGCCCATGTCGACCAGGGTGACGCCGAGATCGCGCTCGTCCGACACCAGGGAGCTCAATCCCGAGGCGTGCGCCGCAACGACGCGCTCGGCGATCTCGAGATGGGCGCGCCGCACGCAGACCTGCAGGTTGCGCATCGCGCCGCTCGCCGCCGTGACGAGATGGACGTCGACGCCCAGCCGTTCGCCGAACATGCCGCGCGCGTCGCGCACCGGCGTGCCGTCGACCGAGTAGCCGATCGCCTCCGAATGGATGATGTCGCGGTCCGCAGTCTCGGCCGGCAGGTGGATGTGCTGCTGGACGCGGCGCACGTCGCGCTCGCCGATCTCGTGATGGCCGATTGCCACCTCGAGACTCTGGTTGTGCGACGCTGCCGAGCCGCCGCTGACGCCGACGATGACCTCGCGCACGTGCTCGCCACACATCTCTTCCGCCGTCGACACCGCCGACGAGATGGCGCGCGTCGCCGCCTCCATGTCGACGATGTTGCCCGAGCGCATGCCCTGCGCAGGCTGGTGGCCGATGCCGACCACGCGCAATCCCTGGCCGTCGACGCGCGCCACGAAGCACACCACCTTGCTGGTTCCGATATCGAGCGCTGCAACCACGCCGTTTCTGGTCTTCGCCACGTCTCTTCCCCCTCGCTACTCGGACACTCCGGACGCCACCGCCGTTACACAGGCCCCTGCAAAGGCTCGCCGCTGCCGCCGCCGACACGCTTCCGGAGATAAAGCTTGTCGGGCAGCCTGAGATCGACCACGCCGAACTCGCGCGACAGCAATTTGTGCTGTCCGTCGAGCTTGGCGAGCTGCTTCAGCGCCGCGACCGCGTCCTCTTCGGGCAGCCAGATCTCGACGCCGTTGGTCAGAATGAGGTTCCAGCGCCGCTGGCCGACCCACACCGCGGCACGCAGCTGGCGCGCCACCACCGGTTCGTAGGCGAGCAGCAGCAGCAATTCACCGACATGCTCGGGCGCGCCGGCGCCCGACAGCAGCAGCAGCGTCTCGGCACCGGGCGGCATGCGGCTCGCCCGCACCGTGCGGCCGTCGCGATCGATCAGGGTGTATTCCGTGCCGCTCTGCCAGATCGCCACGGCGCGGCGCTCCTTCAGCGTGACATAGAGCGTGTCGGGCAACCGCCGTTCGACAGTGGCGCTCGCCACCCAGTCGATCGCCTCGAGCCGCTGACGCGACGCCTGCAGGTCGACGCCGAGCAGCGAATCGCCCGGCTTGACGTCGAGCGCGGCCAGGATGGCGCTGCGCTCGACATAGTCGCGGCCTTCGACCGTGACGTCGGTCAACCGGAACGGCGTGATGGCGCCGATGACGCTGCGCGTCACCGAGTCGAGGCGATTGCGCGCTTCGATCAGCCAGCCTTCGTGCCATGCCCACCAGCCGGCGCCGCCACCACAGCCGAGCAGCAGCACGACGACGCCCAGCATCATCGGCTGGCGCCACAGCGGCCGGCCCGACTTGCGCAGGACGCTGCGCTTCTTGCGACGATCGTAATCGCGCCGCCGGGTCGGTGTGCCTTTGGCCGGTGCGTTCACTGCGGCCGCCTCGCGTTGTCGACCATCCATGTCATCAGCTCGGGCCATGAGATGCCCGCCCATTTCGCCTGCTCGGGTGCCAGCGACAAGGGCGTCATGCCGGGCTGGGTGTTGATTTCGAGCACCACCAGGCCCGAGGTGTCGGGCTGGGAATCGTCCCAGCGGAAATCGGCGCGGCTGAGCCCGCTGCACCCCAGCGCCTGATGGGCGGTCAATGCCCATTCGCGCGCCAGCTCGTAGACCTCGCCCGGGATCGGGGCCGGCACCAGGTGCTCGGTGACGCCGTCGGTGTACTTGGCCTCGTAGTCATAGAAACGCGTGCGCGGCCGCAGCTCGGTGACGGCGACCGCGCGATCGCCCATCACCGCCACGGTGAGCTCGCGGCCGGGCACGAATTTTTCCACCAGGACCCGTTCACCGTAGGCAGCCTCGGCTGTCTCGACCGCGGCGAGATTGTCTCCCTCGCGCACGATATGGACGCCGATGCTCGAGCCCTGGTCGACCGGCTTCACGACATAGGGCCGTGGCATCGGATCGCCGAAGGCCAGCGAACGCCGTTCGACCACCACACCCTCGGCAATGCGCAGGCCGAGCGAGCGAAAGACGTGGCGCGCCATCGGCTTGTCCATGGCGATTGCCGAGGCGAGCACGCCGGAATGCGTGTAGGGCACGGCCAGCACCTCGAGAACGCCCTGGATGCAGCCGTCCTCGCCGTAGCGGCCGTGCAGGGCATTGAACACCACCTCGGGTCCGCCACCGCCAGCCGGCCGCAGGAAATCGATCAGCGCCCGCAGATCGCGCTTCACGTCGTACTCGAGCACTTTGTGACCGCCCTCGCGCAGCCCCTCGGCGCACGCCTTGCCGCTCACCAGCGAGACCTCGCGCTCGGGCGACCAGCCGCCCATCAGTACCGCGACCGTGGGTTTCATGCTTCGGCTCCTGTCGGGACGGAGGCTGGAACGCCGATGCGCCGGATCTCCCATTCGAGCTGGATCCCACTGTGGTCGAGGACACGCCGCCGCACCTCCTCGCCCAGGGCTTCGAGATCGGTCGCGCTGGCGGCACCGAGATTGATCAGGAAGTTGCAGTGCTTCTCCGAGACCTGCGCCTGCCCGATCCGCAGGCCGCGACAGCCCGCCTGATCTATCAGCTCCCAGGCCTTGCGACCCGGCGGATTGACGAAGGTCGAGCCGCCGGTGCGGCTGCGCGGCTGCGATTCGAAACGCGCGGTGTCGATCTCGGCGATGCGGCGGGCGATCGCCAGCTGATCGCCCGGCGTGGCGCGCAGGCAGGCCGAGGTGAAGATCCAGTCGGCGGGCGCCTCGCTGTGGCGATAGCTCATCCCCAAGGCCGCAGCCTCGGCGCGATGAATTCCGCCGCGGCGATCGACGGCCTCGGCGGAGATCAGCACCGGCGCGAGCTCGCCGCCGTAGGCGCCAGCGTTCATCGCCACGGCGCCGCCGATGGTGCCGGGAATGCCGCTCAGGAACTCGAGACCGGCCAGCCCATGGTCGCGCGCGGTCAGCGCCACGTTGAGGTCGAGCGCGCCGGCCCCCGCGACCACCTCGCCGCCCTCGACGGCGACACGGGTGAAGTCGCGCAGCAGGCGGATCACGACGCCCTTGATACCGCCATCGCGGACCAGAAGGTTCGAGCCGACGCCCAGCACGGTCACCGCAATGTCCGCATCCAGAGCCTGGAGGAACATTGCGAGGTCGTCGCGGTCGACCGGCCGGAACAGCACTTCGGCCGGTCCGCCGGCATGGAACCAGGTCTGCGGCCCCAAGGGAGCGTCGGCCGTCAGCCGGCCGCGCGGCTTGGGCAGCCGGTCGATGAGGTGGGGGCGCGTGGCGGTCAGCGCCATCATGCCGCCGATCCGTGGTCGTTGGCGACGCTGCGCAGCCCGGCATGCTCGGCCGCCATCTGCTGGATCTGTCCGGGCAGCGCGTGCGCCCAAGCCGTGATGTTGCCGGCGCCGAGGCAGACCACGACGTCGCCGGGTCGCGCCATCTGCCAGATCAGCCCGGGCAAATCGCCCGGCGCGCCGAGCGGCGCCACCTCGCGATGGCCGGCCTGGCGCACCAGGTTCACCAGCATGTCGCGGGTCACGCCTTCGATCGGCGCCTCGCCGGCGGCGTAGACGTCGGCGATCAGCACGGCGTCGGCATCGGCGAAGCAGGTCGCGAACTCGTTCTTCAGGGACGCCAGCCTGGTGTAACGGTGCGGCTGCATGACCGCGACCACGCGGCCCGATCCGCCATAGGCCTGGCGGGCGGCTCGCAGCACGGCGGCGATCTCCACGGGGTGATGGCCGTAGTCGTCGATCACCGTGATGCCGTGCGCCTCGCCGGTCTTGGTGAAGCGCCGCTTGACGCCGGCGAACGACCCCAGCGCACGGCGGATGGTCTCGTCGGGCAGCCCCATCTCGTGGGCCACCGCGATCGCGGCCAGGGAATTCTGCACGTTGTGCTGGCCGAACATCGGCAGGCGCATGCCGGGGATGACGCGCGACTCGTTGGTCGCACGAGTCTCGACCATCACGTCGAAGTCGGCGCCGCCGCGGTCGAGCCGCAGGTTGATGGCGCGAATGTCGGCATTGGCGCCGATGCCGTAGGTGACGATGCGACGATCAGCGACGCGCGGGATCAGCGCCTGGACCTCGGGATGGTCCGAGCACAGCACGGCGAAGCCGTAGAAGGGAATGTTCTCGACGAAGCGCACGAAGGCTTCGCGCAATGCATCGAACGTGCCGTAATGATCGAGATGCTCGGGATCGACGTTGGTCACGACCGCGATGGTTGCCGGCAGGCGCAGGAACGAGCCGTCAGATTCGTCCGATTCAACCACCATCCAGTCGCCGTCCCCGAGCCGCGCGTTGGTGCCGTAGGCGTTGATGATGCCGCCGTTGATGACTGTCGGGTCGAGGCCGCCGGCATCTAGCATCGCCGCCACCATCGACGTCGTCGTGGTCTTGCCGTGGGTGCCGCCGATCGCAATCGACCATTTGAGCCGCATCAGCTCGCCCAACATTTCGGCACGGCGCACCACCGGCACCAGGCGAGCGCGCGCGGCCAGCACTTCGGGATTGTCCTTCTTGACCGCGCTCGACACGACCACGACCTGGGCATTGCCGATATTGTCGGCACGATGGCCGATCGCCACCTTGATGCCGAGGGTGTTCAGACGGCGCGTGTTGGCGCCCTCGGCGATGTCGCTGCCTTGCACCTTGTAGCCGAGATTGTGCAGCACTTCGGCGATGCCGGACATGCCGATGCCGCCGATGCCGACAAAGTGGATCAATCCGATATCGAGTGGCATCGCCCTCATGCGGCGACTCCTGTCGGTGCGAGAGCGGGAGAAGAGATCAGATCGCCGACCACATCGGCGAGGCGCGCCGCGGCGTCCGGCCGGCCGGCGGCATGCGCGGCCGCCGCCATGTCGGCGAGACGCTGTGGCGCGCCGAACAGCGCCGACAGATGGCTTGCCAGGGTCTCGGCCGTGAAGTCGACGTGAGCGACCACGATACAGGCGCCGAACGCTTCGAAGGCCCGGGCATTCGCGGTCTGATGATCGTCGGCAGCGTAAGGGTACGGCACCAGGATCGCCGGACGGCCGATCGTCGCCAGCTCGGCCACCGTCGAGGCGCCGGCGCGGCCGATCACCAGGTGCGCCGCGGCGATGCGCTGCGGCAGGTCGGCGAAGAACGGCGCCAGCTCGACCACCATGCCGGCCTTGGCGTAGCGCTCGCGTACGGCGGCGAGATCCTCGGGCCGGCATTGCTGGACCACCCGCAGACGCCGGCGGGTCGCGGCGGGCAGCGACAGCAAGGCCTCGGGTACGACCTTGCCGAACGACGCCGCGCCCTGGCTGCCGCCAAACACCACGAGGTCGATGATCCGCCCGTCGCCCGGCGGACGATAGGGCGAGCCGCGCAGCGCCCGCACGGGCTCGCGTACCGGATTGCCGACCAGGCGGGCCCGCCCGTCGCTCTCGCCGATGTGACGCGTCGGGCTGAACGAGGTCGCGACCCGCGCGGCGCCGCCTTGCACGAGACGGTTGGCCTTGCCGAGCACGGCGTTCTGCTCGTGCAGCACGGCCGGCAGCCGGCGCAGGCGGGCAGCGATCATGGTCGGCACCGAGGCGTAGCCGCCGAAGCCGACGACCGCCGACGGATGGATGCGCCCGAGCGCCCGCCAGGCGTCGACCAGGCCGCGCGCCAGGGAAAGCAGCGCCAGGACGCGACGAACCGGGGAGCCGGTCGGGCTCGCCGAATGGACGTAGTGGATCGGCCGCCGCGCCAGCGCGCCCTGCCATTGCCGGCCGCGCGAATCGGTGACCAGGGCGAAAGGCACGCCACGCGCCTCGAGCTCGCCCGCCAGCGCCTCGGCGGGGAACACATGGCCGCCGGTGCCGCCGGTTGCCAGAACGACAGGGCGCGGTTCCGCCATCACACCGCCTCTCTCAGCCCGGCATGCTCGCGCGTCAGCGACAGGAGCATGCCGATACAGATCGCCATCGCCAGTGCCGACGAACCGCCATAGGAGATGAAGGGCAGCGTCATGCCCTTGGCGGGAATGAGCTGGATGGTCGAGGCCATGTTGATGGCGGCCTGCAGGCCGAACTGCACGGCGAGGCCGGTCGCCGCCAGGGTGATGAACAGGCTGGTCTCCTTCGACGCGCGCGACAGCGAGCGCAGGGTCACGAAGCCGAACAGGGCGAGGATCATCAGACAGACGATCAGGCCGAACTCCTCGCCGGCGACCGCCATGATGAAGTCGGTGTGCGCGTCGGGCAGCTGCGCCTTGACGGTGCCCTCGCCCGGACCGCGACCGAACAGCGAGCCGTTCATGAAGGCCTCGAGCGAGGTATTGACCTGATAATTGTCGCCCGACGTCGGGTCGAGGAAGCGGTCGAAACGGCTGCGCACATGGCTGAAGACGAAGTAGGCGCCGACCAGCGATGCGGCACCGCCGATCGCGCCAGCCGCCGCGATCCACACCGGCAGGCCGACGACGAAAAGCTGGACCGCCCACACCACAGCCACGACGACGCTCATGCCGAGATCGGGCTGGAGGATCAGCAAGGCGAGCACGCCGCCGACCAGCAAGGTCGACAGGATGTAGCCGGGTGCCCGACGCTCGGCACGGCTCTGCGCCAGCAACCATGCCGAGATCACCGCCAGGCTGGGCTTGACGAACTCGGAAGGCTGCACGCTCGACAGGCCGGGCACGGCAATCCAGCGGCGTGCCCCCTTGATCTCGACGCCGATGACGAACGTCGCCGCCAGCAGCAGGATGCTGGCGCAGAACACCATCAGCGCCAGGCGGCGGATGTGTCGCGGCGAGGCCAGCGAGATCGCGAGCATCAGCACGAGGGCGAGCGGCAGGAAGAGGAACTGGCGCCGGGCGAAGACGAAGGTGTCGGCGCCGATGCGCTCGGCTGCCGGCGGCGAGGCGGCAAGCGTCAGCAGCACGCCGAACGCCATGATCGCCAGGATGCCGCCGAGCGACCATCGATCGACGGTCCACCACCATTGGCCGATGACGCTGCGATCGTCGCGGGGAACCTGAATCACGCTGCCCTCCCCAACTGCCGAGCCCCCGGCAAAGCCCGAGCCATGGCGCGGAACGCATCGCCGCGATGCTCATAGCTGTTCCATTGATCCCACGACGCGCAGGCCGGCGAGAGCAGCACGACGCCGCGTCGGCCGGCGCGCGCCGCGAGATCGCGCTGCGCCCGGGCATGCGCCGCCGCAAGCGCCGTCTGCAGGTCGCCGCAGCGGCTGTAGGCGAGCTTGCCCTCGAGCTGGCCGGCGAACAGCTCGGTCGCCTCGCCGATCAGGAAGGCATGACGGATGCGATCGAAGTAGCCCGCCAGCGGTGCCACACCGCCCTCCTTCGCTTGCCCACCCAGGATCCAGTAGATGTCGCGATAAGACGACAGCGCGCGCGCCGTCGCGTCGGCATTCGTGGCCTTGCTGTCGTTGACGTAGATGACGGCGTCGACCTCGGCGACCTGCTCCTGGCGGTGCGGCAGTCCCGGATAGCTCCGCAGCCCGGCGGCGATCTTTTCGCTCGGCACGTCGAGCCAGCGGCTGACTGCCCAGGCGCACGCAGCGTTCTGCGCGTTGTGATCGCCCGGCAGGGTTGGCACGTCGGCAAAGTCGATGGTCTCGCCGTCGGCATCGGTCAGCCGGCCGGCGCTGAACGAAATGCCGTCCTTCGCCGTTCCCAGGCTCACCGCAATCGTGACAATGCCGGGACGCACCGCCATCTTCCGATAGATCGCGCGCGAGAGTTCATCGTCGATGCCGATCACGGCGCAGTCGCCGGGCTGCTGGCGGTCGAAGATGTGCTCCTTGGCGGCGACATAGCCCGCAAGGTCGCCGTGGCGGTCGATGTGGTCCGGCGTGATGTTGAGCCACACGGCGGCGTTGGCGCGGAAGGTCTGAAGCAGCTCAAGCTGGTACGACGACATCTCGAGCACATAGATGCCGCCCGGCCCGAGCGGCGCGAGATCGAGAGCGCCGCGGCCGATGTTCCCGCCGACCTCGCAAGCCAGGCCTGCCTTGCTGAGAATGTGGCCGATCAGCGCCGTCGTCGTCGATTTGCCGTTGGTTCCGGTGATGGCGACGAAGCGCGCCTGCGGCTGGGCCCGGGCGAGCAGCTCGATGTCGCAAAGGATTGGTTTGCCGGCGGCGCGGGCAGCGCTCGCCACCGGGTGCGGCTTGGGCAGTCGATTGGGAATGCCGGGACTGATGATCAGCGCCGTCCAGCGCGACCAGTCGGTCGATGTGGGATCGACGACTGGCATGCCTGCCTTGGTGGCCGCTTCCCGGGCGGGGGCGTTGTCGTCCCACGCGATGCAGTCGATTCCCGCCGCCTGCAGGGCGCGTACCGTCGCCAGGCCGGAGCGCGCGAGCCCCAGCACGACGAACGACGACCCTTTGAGCACGGCGAGATCGATCATGCGGTCACCGCAGCTTCAAGGTGGCAAGACCGGCCATCGCCAGGATGGCGGCGATGATCCAGAAGCGGAAGACGATCGTCGGTTCGGCCCAGCCTTTCTGCTCGAAATGGTGATGCAACGGCGCCATGCGGAAGACGCGCTTTCCGGTCAGCTTGAAGGACAGGACCTGGACGATCACCGACACGGTCTCGAGCACGAACAGGCCGCCGACGATGGCGAGCACGATCTCGTGCTTGGTGACCACGGCCACCGCTCCCAGCGCGCCGCCCAATGCCAACGAACCGGTATCGCCCATGAAGACCATGGCCGGCGGGGCGTTGAACCAGAGAAAGCCCAGGCCGGCGCCGATCAGCCCGGCGAGCAGCACCGCAAGTTCGCCGGCGCGCGGAATGTGATGAAGAAAAAGATAGTTGGTGAGGATGGTGTTGCCGACCACGTAGGCGATCAGGCCGAACACGGCCGACGCCATGATCACCGGGCCGATCGCCAGCCCGTCGAGCCCGTCCGTCAGATTGACGGCATTCGAGGCACCCACCATCACGATCACGGCAAAGGCAATGAAGCCGACGATCGTGAGCGGTACCAGCACGTCCTTGAAGAACGGTACAGCCAACATGTAGCGCAACGAGGCCGGCGAGGATTGTGCGATCAGCCACGCCGCCCAGGCGGCGGCGGCGATCGAGAAGGCGAGCTTGACCTTGCCCGGAACGCCCTTGGGATTGCGCTTGGTGACCTTGAGGAAGTCGTCCCAGAAGCCGACAGCGCCGAACGACAGCGTGACGCCAAGAACGATCCAGACATAGCGATTGGTGAGATCCGCCCACAAGAGCGTCGATGTGGTGAGCGTGATCAGGATCAAGAGCCCGCCCATGGTCGGCGTACCCTTCTTGGTCACCAGGTGGCTGGCCGGTCCGTCGTCGCGGATCGGCTGACCTTTTCCCTGTTTGCTGCGCAACCAGCGGATCAGGCCGCCGCCGATCACGAAGCTCAGCACCAGCGCGGTCAGGAACGCCGCGATCGAGCGAAAGGTCAGGTAGCGGAAGAGATTGAGCGGCCCGAACATGTCGGCCAGCGGATAGAGGAGGTTGTAGAACATCCTAACGGCCCGCCTCTCCACCACTGGCTGCCAGGATGGCATCCACAACGACCTTCATCTTCGAGCCCAACGACCCTTTCACCGCGATGACATCCCCTTCCCGCAGCGCCGCCGCGACTTCTGCGGCCAGCGACTGCGAATCCGGCCGATGGACGGCGCGCTGCTCGGGCGACAGAAGCTGCCACAGCGCCGCCATGTGCGGACCGCACAGGAAGACCTTCGCCGCGCCGCTCGCCGCCACCGCGTCGGCAAGACCGCCGTGGTACGCATCCGCGCCCTCGCCGAGCTCGCGCATGTCGCCCATCGCCAGCAGGCGCCGCCCCGTCCCGACCGGTTCGGTTCGCGCCAGCACCGCCAGCATCGCCCGCACCGACATCGGGTTGGCGTTGTAGCTCTCGTCGAGCAGCTCGACCATGCCGCCGCCGAACTTGAGCATGCGCCGTGCGCCGCGGCCGGGCGACGCACCGACCCCGCCCAGCGTCGCCGCCGCCGCGTCGACGTCGGCTCCGAGCGCCTCGACGACCGCCAGCGCGGCCAGGCTGTTCAGCACCCAGTGTTCGCCGGCGGCCCCGAGGCGATACTCGATACGACGGCCGTGAATCAACGCGACAACATCGCTTCCCGAATCCTGCAGCGTGCACGAAACAAGCCGTGCCTCCGCTGCCTCGTCGCGTCCAAAGCGCACGATGCGCGACACGCCGAAGCGGCGCGCATGATTGGCCAGCCGCTCGTAGTGGCGGATGTCGCGATTGAGCACCGCCACCGCGCCTGGCGCCATGCCCGCGAACAGGCACGCCTTCTCGTCAGCGACGGCTTCCTCCGATCCGAGATGGCCGACATGGACCGGCCCGACCGTGGTGATCACGCCGACATGGGCCTCGACCTGGCGGGCCAGCGGCTCGATCTCGCCGGGATGGTTCATGCCGATCTCGAACACGCCGTACCGCGCGTCGCGCGGCAGACGGGCGAGGCTGATCGGCACGCCGACATGGTTGTTGAAGCTCGCTGCGCTGGCCGAGGTCGGCGCCTGCGCCGACAGCAAGGCGCGCAGCGCATCCTTGGTGCTGGTCTTGCCGACCGAGCCGGTGACGCTGGCGATCCGCGCCGGGCTGCGCCGACGTCCGGCGCGTCCGAGATCGACCAGCGCCTTCATCGTGTCGGGCACGCGAACGAGGTTGCCGTTGGCGCCGGCGACGTCACGCGACACCACGCAGGCCGCGGCGCCGCGTTGCAAGGCTTCGCCCACGAACGCGTGGCCATCGGTGGTTTCACCGGAGAGGGCGAAGAAAAGATCGCCCGGCGCCACGGCACGGCTGTCGAAGGTGACGCCGCTCGCTTCGAACGGCGCCGTCATCGCCAGCGGCGACAGCGCGCGCACGACCTCGTCGGACGTCCACAGCGCGCTCATGTCACCGCCTCGGCGAATTCGCGCGCCACGTCGGCATCGTCGAACGGATGGGTGACGCCGGCGATGGTCTGTCCGGTCTCGTGGCCCTTGCCGGCGATCAGCAGCAGATCGTCCGGCGAGCCGAGCGCCGCCATGGCCTGTTCGATGGCGACATGGCGGCCGTCATGCACCTCGATCCAGTTGCGGCGATCGCCCGGGATGCCGCGCACGATCTCGGCCCGGATCGCCGCCGGCACCTCGCTGCGCGGATTGTCGTCGGTGACGAGCGTCAGGTCGGCGAGGCGCGTGGCAATCTCGCCCATCACGGGCCGCTTGGCCCGATCCCGATCGCCGCCGCAGCCGAACACGACGACGAGCTTGCCCTTGGCAAAGGGCCGCATCGTGGCAAGCACGGTGGCGAGCGCTTCGGGCTTGTGGGCGTAGTCGACATAGACGGCGGCGCCCGAGCGATGACGGGCGACCAGCTGGAGGCGCCCCGGCGCGCCCGTGAGCCCGGCCAAGGCGGCAACGGCGCGGTCGGCGTCGCCCCCGGTCGCGATCACCAGACCAAGCGCCGCGAGCGCATTCGAGGCCTGGAAGCCTCCGACCAGCGGCAGGTCGATCTCGTACCGCCGGCCGAGCACCTCCAGCGTCAGATGCTGGCCCGTCACTACCGGCACGTCGCCGAGCAGGCGAAACTCGCGGCCCTGGGCGCCGTAGCTCCAGCAGGGCACGCCGCGCCGGCCACAGATCCCGGCAATCGCCGAGGCGCGATCGCTGTCGGCATTGACGACGGCCGTTCCGCGCTCCGCCAGCAGCTCGGCGAACAGCCGCGCCTTGGCCGCGAAATAAGCGTCCATCGACGAATGATAGTCGAGATGCTCGTGCGTCAGATTGGTGAAGGCGGCGGCCGACACACGCAGGCCGTCGAGGCGATGCTGATCGAGACCGTGGCTCGACGCCTCGATCGCGAGATGATCGACCCCTTCCCGTGCCAAGGTCGCGAGATCCTCGTGCAATTGCACCGGATCGGGCGTCGTCAATCCGGCGCCGCGCGAGAAGCCCGGCGAGACGATGCCGAGCGTACCGACGCTCGCCGCGGCGAAGCCCAGCGCCGACCAGATCTGGCGCACGAAGTGCACGGTCGAGGATTTGCCGTTGGTGCCGGTGACGGCGGCGATGGTGGCGGGCTGCAGCGCCGCGAACGCGGCCGCCATCAGGGCGATCCGCCGGCGCGGATTGGCGTCGCGTACGACGACGATTGCCGGATCGAGCGGCGGCAGGACGGCGTCGGTGGCCGCAAGGATCGCCGTCGCACCGCGGCTTACCGCGTCGGCAATGTAGGCCGCACCGTCCTGCCGCGATCCCGCCAGGGCGGCGAACAGGAAGCCCGGCCTGGCCTTGCGCGAGTCGAGCGTCAGGCCGGCGAGATCGGGATCGGTCTGTCCAGGTCGGCCGAGGATTGGGGCATGGTCGGGCGAACTGCTCGGCGCGCGGACGTTATCGACCGCGAGAGTGCCGCGCATGAGCTCACTCAGCAGCAACGCGACCCGCTCCCGCTGCGGGGGCGGCCGCCGTCTGGTTCGGGCCGGGCCGCACGGGCAGGGCTTTGCGCTGTTCCTGTGAGCCGCGATGACGGACGCTCACCGGCGCGAGCTGCTGCGGCAGCGGCGCCGACGGTATCGGCATCGAGGCGATCGCGACCGGTGTCTGTCCCTCCTTCAGGTCAATCGGCAATATGCCGTAAAGCGACACGATGTTCTCGACGAGGACCTTGACGCTCGGCGCCGCCACCATGCCGGCGGTGGCGTAGCCACCAGTCTCGGCGATGCCCTTGGGCTCATCGAGCGATACCAGGATGACGAACTTGGGATCGTTCATCGGGAACATGCCGACGAACGAGCTGATCAGCGCCTTCTGGCGATAGCCGCCGCGTGACGGCTTCTCGGCCGTGCCGGTCTTGCCGCCGACCTCGTAGCCCGGCACGTTGGCCTTGGTACCGGTTCCTTCGACGACGTTGAGGCGCAGCAACTGCCGCATCATCACCGAGGTCTTGGCCTGGATGATGCGACGCCCCGGATCGCTGCCGGCGTTGCGTTTGATCAGGCTCGGAGAATAGAGCACGCCGCCATTGACCACCGCCGCCGACCCGGTCGCCAGATGCAGCGGCGTGACCGAGATGCCGTGGCCGAAGGCGATCGTCATGGCGTTGATCGTCTTCCACTGGCGCGGATAGAGCGGCGCGGCGACCTCGGTCAGCTGCGTGTGGAGCGGCTTCAGGAAGCCGATCTTGTCGAAGAAGGCCCGTTGGGTCTCGATGCCCATGTCGACGGCCATCTTTGCCGACGCGATGTTCGACGAGAACTTGAACAGCTCGGGAATGTTCAGGGGCCGACGCTGCGGATGATCGTCGTTGATGGTGAAGCGGTCGATCCGGATCGGCGAGGTCGCGTCGTAGATCGTGGTCAGGTTCACCCGGCCGGTGTCGAGCGCCATCGCGGTGTTGAAGATCTTGAAGGTCGAACCCTGCTCGTAGACGCCGAGCGTCGCGCGGTTGAACAGCGCCTCGTTGGTGATGGTCTTGGACGTGTTGGGATCGAAGGTCGGCAACGACGCCATGGCGAGGATCTCGCCGTTCGTCGCATCCATGACGACCGCCGTGGCGCCGATGGCTGAAAACTTCTTCACCGCCGCCGCGATCTCGCGCTCGACCATGCGCTGCAAGCGCAGATCGATGGCGAGCTGTACGGTCTCGCCGCTCTGCAGCTGCTGGTCGAAGAAGCGCTCGACACCGGCCAGGCCGGCATTGTCGACGCTGGAGTAGCCCAGGATGTGCGCCGCCGCGGTGCCTTGCGGATAGATGCGCCGCTCCTCGGCCTGGAATTCCAGTCCCGGGATGCCCAGTCGATTGACCAGATCGTGCTCGCGCGGGCTCAGCCCGCGCTTGATCCACACGAACGTCTTCTCGCCGTCGAGCTTCTCGAGCACCTCCTGGTACTTGAGATCGGGCAACGCGCCGACGATCTTGCGCGCCGCATCCTGCGGGTCGAGCAGCAGCCGCGGATTGACGAACGCCGACACCACCGGCACCGAGGTCGCGAGCACAGCGCCGTTGCGGTCGACGATGTCGGCGCGTTCCGACTGGATCGAACCGCCGCGTGCGGCGACTCGCTGCGTCGGCTCGGCGCCATCGCGCAGCAGCGAGACGTACGACATGCGCAGCCCGACCGCGGCGAAGACCACGGCGAAGATCGCCGAGGCGACGACCAGGCGTTGGCGGGCGGTCTCCTGCACGTCGCCCTTCAGGCGATCCTGCGGCGACCCGTAACGCGCGCCGGCCGCCGCGGTTGCCGCGGCGGCCGGTTCGGGCGAGGCCTTCTTGCGCCACAACTTCACCGGCGGCCCCCTTCGTTTCTCGAGAGGATTTCATCGATGGAAGTCACGGTGCTTTGGCCTTCGCCAACCGGACCCGCTGTAGCCGGCTCTTGGATCGGGGCCGGTCGAGGGGGCGTCGTGGGTCCGGATGAACGCCCGGGAGGAGGTGCGGAGGCCGGCGAGGGGCTGCCGGCCTCCGCTGCGGGGCGACCACCACCGGGCAAAGGCGACGAGGGGACGTCGTTGCCCGTACGTGGGGGGGAAGATGGTGGATCGCGCCGCGGGGGGACAGATTCGGATTTCGGTGCGTCGAGCCGGATGACCTGCTTGATCGAGGCCGACTCGAGCTGAAGATACTTGATGGCGAGTCGCTCGACGCGCTCGGCCTCGTTGAGATGAGCCCATTCGACGCGCAGGATGTGCGTCGCCTGCTGGCTCTCGATGATCTTGTAGTTGGTGCGGTCGATGCGCTCCTCGAGGTCTTGCACCTTGTACTTGACCGCGAACAGGCCCACTGCCGTGGCGACGGCGGCGACCGACCAGAACAGGAGGCCGCGATGGATCATGCCGCACCTGCCCCGATCGGACTGGCCGCCGGTGGGCTGGCAACGATCTTCTCGGCAACCCGCAGGCGCGCCGAACGGGCGCGCGGATTGGCGGCGATCTCGGCGGCCGACGGCAGCACCGGCTTGCGCGACAGATCGCGCAGGTCGGGTGCGCGGCTCTCGACCGGCGGCAGGTGGCGCGACGGGCCGGGCACGCGGCCGGCGCGGCTGCGCACGAAATCCTTGACCGCCCGGTCCTCCAGCGAATGGAACGAGACCACCGCGAGGCGGCCGCCCGGCGCCAGCATACGCTCGGCCGCGAGCAGGCCGCGCTCGAGCTCGCCCAGCTCGTCGTTCACGGCGATACGCAGCGCCTGGAAGGTGCGCGTTGCCGGATCGCTCTCGTCCCTGCCCTGCGGCCCGACCGCACGCCGCACGATCTCGGCGAGTTCGCCGGTCGTCTCGATCCGCTTGTGCCGGCGCGCCTCGACGATGGCGCGCGCGACCCTCCGGCTGCGCCGCTCCTCGCCATAGCGCCAGATGATGTCGGCGAGCTCGGCTTCGTCTGCCTCGTTCACCAGGTCGGCGGCGGACGGACCGCTGCGCTCCATGCGCATGTCGAGCGGCCCGGAGGAACGGAAAGAAAAACCGCGGTGGACCTCGTCGAGCTGCATCGACGACACGCCGAGGTCGAGCGTCACGCCGTCGACATCATCGACGCCTTCGGCGGCGAGCAGCTCGTCCATGTCGCCAAAGCGGCCCTCGATCAGGCGCAGCCGCCTTCCATAGTGCACGGCCATCGCCTGACCGGCGGTGATGGCGTCGGGATCGCGGTCGAGCGCGATGACCTGGCAGGCGGCGCTGTCGAGCATCGCCGCGCTATAGCCGCCGGCGCCGAACGTGCCGTCGAGGTAGCGACCGCCGGCGCGCGGCTGCAGGGCCTCGATGACCTCGCGCACCATCACCGGAATGTGCCGGGCGTCCGTCATGGGTCGCCCCGCGCCGGATCGGCGGCGGCCAGGCTGCGCACGAAGGCGGCCATCCGGCTGCGATCGGCGTCGCGCCGGGCCTGCCACTGTTTGGGATTCCACAGCTGGAACTTGTCGCCCTTGCCAACCAGCATCACGCCATCGCCGGCGTCGAGCGCCTCGGCGAATTCGGCAGGCATGGTGAAGCGGCCGTCGGGCTCCATGGCGACCGTGCGCGAGCTGGCCGAGAGGTAGCCGGCGGGATCGAACTCCTCGTCGTCGAGCGCCACCTTGAGGGCGCCCTTGGGGCCGAGGGCCTCCAGGCGCAGCCGGTCAAGCATGGCATCGAACCCCTTGCGCGAGTTGCCGTTCACGACCCCGTTCAGATTCGGCGAGTGATAAAGCACGAAGGCGCTCCGATCGTCGGCCGGCAACTCGTCGCGAAAGGCAGCAGGCAGCAGCGCCCGGCCCTTCTTGTCCACTTTGATCAGGATTTCCGACCGGAATGCCACGGCCGACTCCCCTTGAACCCCGCCGCTGGTGCCCCACGCTCCTGCGTTGTCTGCTACACGGGATACAATGGGATATCACGGGAATTTCAGGGAAGCAACGCCATTCGACGATTTGCATGGAATTTGAAGACCTTAACCACCACATCTATTGTGCTCTCACCAGTTCCCAACGCAAGGGCTAGTGTTGTGGATTCGCCACACCTAAGTCGAAAATTTCGCAGCACTGGGTCGAAAGTTCGGCACCGGGGCGGAAATAGGAGGTCAGACGGCCTGTAAGCCGGGTTCTGTCCCCGCCCGGAGGCGGGAGATGGCCATTCCTCTGGGACGCCCGTTACCGAGCGCCTCGCGCGACCGACCCGGGCGACGACGCGGAAACACCGCTGCCGGTTGCCCGGCGTGCCGCCCCTATTTGGTCTTGCTCCCGGTGGGGTTTGCCGTGCCGCTCCCGTTACCGGTCGCGCGGTGGGCTCTTACCCCACCGTTTCACCCTTGCCGATCCGGAGAGCCGGACAGGCGGTCTGTTTTCTGTGGCACTTTCCCTGGGGTCGCCCCCGCCGGACGTTATCCGGCACCGTGTCTCCGTGGAGCCCGGACTTTCCTCACCGGCCGGTTGCCCGGCCAGTGCAGCCATCCGGCCGTCTGACTGGGCAGCTAGCTAGGCCGCACCGCCGGTCTGGTCAAGCAGATCGGCGAGCAGTGCCCCCGTTTCCTCGTCGGCGACGCCGTCGACCCGGCCTGGCCGGAAGCGTCGCTGGAAGGCAGCGACGATATCGGCCGTCGTGGCCTCGACGGCGGGTGGGTAGCCGAAACGCTGCAAGGCAGCCTGAACGTCGCCGTCGAGCTTCAATCGCGTGCCGCGCGGCCACAGGCCAATGCCCGACTGCGCCAGCGTTGCCCAGGGAAAACGCCGGCCGGGATCGACCTTGCGGCTGGGCGCGATGTCGGAATGACCGACGACGTTGCGCGCCACGATGGCGGGATGGCGGGCGACGATGTCGTGGCAGAGGTCGGTCAAGGCAACAATCTGGCGCGGCGGGTAATCGTGATGATCGCCGTGCAGGTTGACGATCTCGATGCCGATCGACGTGCCGTTCAGCGCGTCGCGACCGCGCCAGTGCGAGCGGCCGGCATGCCACGCGACGCGCTCCTCCGGCACCAGGCGATAGAGCGTGCCGTCGAGGTCGAGGACATAGTGGGCACTGACCCGCAGCGCCCTGCCCTCGTCGCGCAGGATGGCGAGCGACTCGTCGAGCGGCAGCTCGGTGTAGTGCAGCACCAGGATGTCGATCGGCGCGGCCGCCGGGCGCTCGGCATGATTGGGCGACGGCAGATCGATCGCGCGCACGAACCCGACCAGAGCTCAGGCCGGCACCAGGCCGCGCTGGCGCCTCAGGCGGTCGTAGGCGTCGTTGATCAGGGCGACCTTGCGATTGGCGATCGCGATCGCCTCCTCCGGCAAGCCTTGCGCGATCAGCCGGTCGGGATGATGCGCGCGCACCTGGCGCAGCCAGGCCTCGCGAATCTGCTCGTCGGTCGCCAGGGGATCGATGCCGAGAACGACGCACGGTTCGCATTCGATCACCCCGAGCGCCGCCGCCTTGGCGCGCTCGAAGCGATTGCTGTCGAGCCCGAACAATCGAGCCACCTTGGCGAGGTAGTCAGCCTCGGCGGCATCGATCGGACCATCCGCCCGGGCGATGGCGAACAGGCCCTCCAGCACATTCTCCAGGATCTCCGGCGCGTCGGGGAACAGCGCTGCTACCTGCTTGGCGTAGGTCTCGAATCCGGCGATGTCGCGCTTAGCCAGGTTGAAGAAGCGTTCGACGTTCTTCTCCTCGCCGGGCGGCACATGGAAGAAGTCGCGGAACGCCTCGATCTCGGTCTCCGAGACCGTTCCGTCGGCGCCGGCCATCTTGGCGCCGAGCGCGATCACGCCGATGGTGAAGCCCATCTGACGCAAGCCGGGATGCACACCGTCGTCGGACGGCACACTGAGGCCGAGCAACGAGCCGATCGACTCGCCGTTGGCAAGACGTGTCGCCCCGTCGACAATTCTTTGCCAGATCGTCATGTTCGTTTCGCTACGACGTTCGGCTCACAGGATCAAGGCGCCGATCGCCACGCCAACCAGCAGCCCCAAGGCAAGCCTGCGATAGAAGGCCTCGCTGGCCAGCGGAAACAGCCGGCCGCCGAGCACGCCACCCACGATAACAGCAGGCGCAAGGCACGCTGCCAGAATGCCGGTGCTCGCGTCAACGAGATCGCGGGAAACAAAGGTCACGAGCGCAATCAGATCGACGAAAACGAAGTATGTCGTAAGGTTGGCCCGAACCCGTGTCACGGTTTCGTCACCTGCGAGGTAATAAAAGGCAATCGGCGGGCCGGCCATGCCGGCCAGCCCATTGAGAAAGCCGCTTGTCACCCCGGCGGCCAAGGTCGTCGTGCTGCGCGGCTTGCCGGCAAACCGCCAGCCGCTGCCCAGCAGGGCGACCGCGCCGAGCACGATCGCCGAGATCGCCCAGCGCATCGGCGCGGGCTCGGACCACGTAAGGACGAGATTGCCGACCGGCACGCCCACGGTGGCGGCCAACAGCAGCAGGCCGATGCGGCGCCAATCGACCAGGTGAATCACGCCCGGTACCAGTGGCAGGGCAACCGCGATCTCCAGGAGAAGACACAAAACGACC
>Ga0310811_10002721_pt1 | contig 22094 bp, 19 predicted proteins | sample YCmetagenome_FD_207642 | JGI IMG/M metagenome (GOLD analysis project Ga0310811, IMG submission 207642) | Soil microbial communities from experimental microcosm in Duke University, North Carolina, United States - YC | ecosystem: Engineered > Artificial ecosystem > Soil microcosm > Unclassified ...
GCATCGTGTCAGCCTTCAATCATCGTTCTCAGTGGCTTGTTTCGGCCGCGGCGGGCCAGTTGCGCAGCATCGTGTCGAGCGCGTCGAGGATTCGCGTCCACGACACGTCCGACGGCGGATCGCTGTGCTCGAATCCGCCGTCCGCCTCGATGCTGACGTAGCCGTGGATGAAGCCGCCGAGCATCCGCACGGCGTGCGTCTCGTCCGGTTCCGGCAGCTCGTACGCGCGCAGCAGGGCCCGCATCATCCGCGCGTGCCGGGGACCTGCGCTCGCGGCGGCGTTCTGCGCGTCCAAGCGCGAGCGCGCCGCCGCGTAACGCCCGGGGTGCTCGCGCGCATAGTCCCGGTAGACGTTCGCGAAGGCGGTCAGCGCCGCCCTCCCGGAACGCCCGGCCAGCGCCTCGGCGGCGCGGTCGGCGAGCTCCTCGAGGGCCAGCAGCGTGATGCCGGTCCTGAGCTCCTGCGCGTTCTTGACGTGCGAGTACAGGCTCGCCACGGTCACCCCGAAGCGGCGGGCCAGCTCCGACGGGGTCACCTGCTCGAATCCGACCTCGTCGGCTAGCCGCGCCCCTTCCTCGAACAGCCGCGGCGCGCTCAGCCCGACGCGAACCATAATCGTCCTCCTCGATGCCGAAGACGATTATGCAACTTCCTAAAGCCTTTAGGCAAGTGGGCCGAGCTACCGCCCCAGGTCGCGCTCGCCCGGTCCGATGTAGACCTGCCGCGGGCGGCCGATCTTGGTGGCGGGGTCGGCCATCATCTCGCGCCAGTGCGCGATCCAGCCCGGCAGCCGTCCGATGGCGAACAGCACCGTCGCCATCCGGGTCGGGAAGCCGAGCGCCCGGTAGATCAGCCCGGTGTAGAAGTCCACGTTCGGGTACAGCTTCCGCTCGATGAAGTACTCGTCCGAGAGCGCGCGCTCCTCGAGCTGCTTGGCGAGGTCGAGCAGCGGGTCGCCGCCGGTGCGCGCGATCACCTCGTCGGCCAGCTTCTTGACGATCGCGGCGCGCGGATCGTAGTTCTTGTAGACCCGGTGCCCGAAGCCCATCAGCCGCACCCGCGAGGAGCGGTCCTTGACCTGCTCGACGAACGTGTCCACGTGGTCGCCTGACGCGTGGATCCGCCCGAGCATGTCGAGCACCGCCGCGTTCGCGCCGCCGTGCGCGGGGCCGAACAGGGCATTGATGCCGGCGGAGATGCTGGCGAACAGGTTCGCCTCCGCCGAGCCGACCATCCGAACCGTGGAGGTGGAGCAGTTCTGCTCGTGGTCCGCGTGCAGGATGAACAGCACCTCCAGCGCGTGCACGAACAGCGGATCGATCTCGAACGGCTCGGTGGGCAGCCCGAAGGTCATCCGCAGGAAGTTCTCCACCAGCCCGAAGGAGTTGTCCGGGTAGAGGATCGGCTGCCCGATCGACTTCTTGTACGCGCACGCCGCGATCGTCGGCAGCTTCGCCAGCAGCCGCACCGTGGACAGCTCCACCTGGTCCTCGTCGAAGGGGTCGAGGCTGTCCTCGTAGAAGGTGGAGAGCGCGGAGACCGCCGAGGAGAGCACGGGCATCGGATGCGCGTGCCGCGGGAAGGCGTCGAAGAACCGGCGCAGGTCGTCGTGCAGCAGCGTGTGCCGGGTGATCTGGCCGGACCACTCGGCGAGCCGCTCCGGCGTGGGCAGCTCCCCGTAGATCAGCAGGTGGCTGGTCTCCAGGAACGTCGAGTGTTCGGCGAGCTGGGCGATGGGATAGCCGCGGTAGCGCAGCACGCCGGCCTCGCCGTCGATGTAGGTGATCGCGGACGTGCATGCGCCGGTGTTGACGAAGCCGGGATCGAGGGTGACCAGGCCGGTCCGGTCGAGCAGGCGTCCGAGCGCGATGCCGTCGGCGCCCTCGGTGGCCGGGGTGATCGGCAGCTCGAGCTCGCCGCCGGGGTGGTGCAGGTCGACGGTGGCGGCCGCGGTGGCCGCGCCGGGTGCGGTGTCGGGCGAAGTGACCATAATCCGCTGATCCTCCGTGGCTGCTGGACGCGCCGCGCGTGCACCGCAGGACCGTGCCGCGGGTGCAGGGCGTGTGCGGGGACGCGGCGACTTCGGGTATCCGGGGATCTTCGACTCACTCCACCTGTAGCACGCATCCGCGGCGGCGGCGAGGCGGCGGCGCGCCGCGACGGTGCGAAGGCGCCGCGAGGCTGCGGAGGCGGGTCTCCCGCGACGGCATTAAACTTAAGCTGTTCGTTTGCTTGAATCATTCGTCTTTAGCGAGATAGGGTTGCCGCCATGACCGCGTCCCGGATCCCGACCACCGCCGAGGAGCTGCGCGGTGCCGGCCTGCGGGTGACCGCGGCCCGCGTCGCACTGCTCGAGACGGTCCGCGGCGGCGCCCACCTGGGCGTCGAGGCGATCGCCGAAGGCGTGCGCGGCCGCGTCGGCCACATCTCGCTGCAGGCCGTGTACGAGGGCCTGCACGCGCTGACCGGGGCCGGCCTGATACGCCGGATCGAGCCGGCCGGGAGCCCGGCCCGGTTCGAGGGACGGGTCGGGGACAACCACCACCACGTCGTCTGCCGGTCCTGCGGGGTGGTCGCCGACGTCGACTGCGCCGTCGGCGAGGCGCCGTGCCTGACCGCGTCCGATCCGCAGGGCTTCGCCATCGACGAGGCCGAAGTCGTGTACTGGGGCCTGTGCCCCGACTGCTCCACCAGCCCCCAGCACCTGGGCGCCGAGATCCGCTGAGTTCGGAAGGATTTCCCATGTCTGAGAACCACGATGCACACGTCACAGACGCCACGACGGAGGGTGTCTGCCCGGTAGCGCACGGGCAGCGCGCGCTGGCGCCGGCCCAGGGCGGCGGAAACCGCCAGTGGTGGCCGGAGCGGCTGAATGTGAAGATCCTGGCCAAGAACCAGCCGGCCTCCAACCCGCTGGACCGGGACTTCGACTACGCCGCGGCCTTCACCTCCCTCGACCTTCCGGCCGTCAAGCGGGACATCGCCGAGGCGCTCACCACCTCGCAGGACTGGTGGCCGGCCGACTTCGGCAACTACGGCCCGTTCATGATCCGGATGGCCTGGCACAGCGCCGGCACCTACCGGATCCACGACGGCCGCGGCGGCGCCGGCGCCGGCCAGCAGCGCTTCGCCCCGCTCAACAGCTGGCCGGACAACGTCAACCTGGACAAGGCCCGCCGCGTGCTGTGGCCGGTGAAGAAGAAGTACGGCCAGCAGATCTCCTGGGCCGACCTGATCATCCTGGCCGGCAACGTCGCGCTGGAGACCATGGGCTTCGAGACCTTCGGCTTCGCCGGCGGCCGCGAGGACGTGTGGGAGGCCGAGGAGGACGTGTACTGGGGTCCCGAGTCGGTCTGGCTCGACGACCAGCGCTACACCGGCGACCGGGAGCTGGAGAACCCGCTCGCCGCGGTCCAGATGGGCCTGATCTACGTCAACCCCGAGGGCCCCAACGGCAACCCGGACCCGCTGGCCGCGGCCCGGGACATCCGCGAGACCTTCCGCCGGATGGCGATGAACGACGAGGAGACCGTCGCGCTGATCGCCGGCGGCCACACCTTCGGCAAGACGCACGGCGCCGGCCCGGCCGAGAACGTCGGCCCGGACCCGGAGGCCGCGCCGATCGAGCAGATGGGCCTTGGCTGGAAGTCCGCCTTCGGCACCGGGAAGGGCGCCGACGCGATCGGCTCCGGCCTCGAGGTCACCTGGACCACCACGCCGACGCGGTGGAGCAACAACTTCTTCGAGAACCTCTTCGGCTACGAGTGGGAGCTGACCGAGAGCCCGGCCGGCGCCAAGCAGTGGAAGCCGAAGGACGGCGCGGGCGAGGGCACGGTGCCCGACGCCCACGACCCGTCGAAGAAGATCGCGCCGCGCATGCTCACCACGGACCTCTCGCTGCGCGTCGACCCGGCGTACGAGGTGATCTCGCGCCGCTTCTACGAGCACCCGGAGGAGTTCGCGGACGCCTTCGCCCGCGCCTGGTACAAGCTGACGCACCGCGACATGGGCCCGATCGTGCGCTACCTCGGCCCCGAGGTGCCCAGCGAGGTTTTGGTGTGGCAGGACCCGCTGCCCGCGCTCGACCACCCGCTGGTCGACGCGAGCGACGTGGCCGCGCTCAAGCAGCAGATCCTCGACTCCGGCCTGACGGTGGACCAGCTGGTCTCCGCGGCCTGGGCCTCGGCGGCCTCGTTCCGCGGCAGCGACAAGCGCGGCGGCGCCAACGGCGCCCGGGTGCGCCTCGAGCCGCAGAGCGGCTGGGAGGTCAACGACCCGGACAACCTCGCGGTCGTGCTGCGCACCCTCGAGGGCATCCAGGCGGCGTTCAACGGCGCGCAGTCCGGCGGCAAGCGGATCTCGCTGGCCGACCTGATCGTGCTCGGCGGCGCCGCGGCCGTGGAGAAGGCGGCCAAGGACGGCGGCGTCGAGGTCGAGGTGCCGTTCCACGCCGGCCGCGTCGACGCGACGCAGGAGCAGACGGACGTCGAGTCGTTCGCCGCGCTCGAGCCGAGCTACGACGGCTTCCGCAACTACCTGGGCAAGGGCAACCGCCTGCCGGCCGAGTACCTGCTGGTGGACCGGGCGAACCTGCTGACCCTCACCGCCCCGGAGATGACGGTCCTCGTCGGCGGCCTGCGGGTGCTCGGCGCGAACCACGGCGGCTCGAAGGCCGGCGTGCTCACCGAGACGCCCGGCGTGCTGACCAACGACTTCTTCGTCAACCTGCTCGACATGGGCACGACCTGGAAGCCGGCCTCGGAGGACTCGACCAGCTTCGAGGGCAGCGACGCCTCGGGCAAGGTCCGCTGGACCGGTACCCGCGCCGACCTGGTGTTCGGTTCGAACTCGGAGCTGCGCGCGGTGGCCGAGGTGTACGCGAGCGACGACGCCAAGAAGAAGTTCGTAAAGGACTTCGTCGCGGCGTGGGCGAAGGTCATGGACCTGGACCGGTTCGACCTGAGCTGAGCCCGCGGCGCTGTGGCACGCGGCGCTGCGGCGGCGCGTCGCAGGACGCGTAGCCGCTAGCAGAATGCTGTGACGTCCGGCCCGGTTCCCGTGAAGGGGGCCGGGCCGGACGTTCGTCACGCGTGCTCCACGCCCGTCACCCGAACTCGCGGCAGTCGAGGCGGCGCGGGAACATCAGCAGCTCGATCTGGCGCTCGACGGCCGCTCTGCAGCTGACCTCGTAGGCGTGGAACGCCGTGCCGAGATCCTGGGCCAGGACGTTCACGCTCCCGGCCTGGGTGCGCACGCCGTGGATCACCGCGAGGGCGAAACCCTTGTCGTCGAGCAGATACACCCGCCTCACCGATCGGTGTGCGGTGTGTTCCCCGGACCCGGGCATCCCGTGATCGACGTGCGGAATCGTGCCGGTGGTCGTCTCGCACCACACGAGTTCGGCGAGGCGTCCGGACAGTGCGATCGGTCCGCGTCCGGTGAATTCGGGCGGCGGCTGCGGACTTTCGGCGCGCGGTTCCCCGGCCGCGGGCCGGTGACCCGCCGGCACGGCGTCGGCGGGCTCGGCGAGCAGCACCGTGAAACGCTGCCCCGTGGTGCTCGCGGTCAACGACAGGGAAGCGCCCGACCAGCGGAGCGTGCAGACTCCGCCGAGGAGCATGCGCAGCCTGAGCGTGGCGCCGTCCACGCGGCGCGCGCCGCCCGGATAGGAGGCGATCGGCGCGGGCCGTCCAGAGGCTCCCCGGCCCGGGTCGAACCCGACCCCCGCCCCGAACGCGAACAGCCGCGGCCCTCGCGCTCCGCGACCGGAGAGCGCGCGGACGAGCTCCCGGGAGCGTTCCGTGCGCCGAGCCTGCGGAGGGGCGAGGCGCAGCGCCACTCGACCGCAGAAGACCGCGACCGCCCCGAAGATCCCGGCGGTCGCGCCGAGTATGCCGCTCACGCTGTGCCCGGCGGGCCAGCCGGCCAGATCGGCCGCGCGGTACCCGATCGCTCCGAACAGCGCGAGCATCAGGAGCATGACACCGGCCCGGTTCAGCTGCGCGGCCAGCAGTTCGACGGCGTTCTCCGTCCGGTGGGGCCCGGGAGGCAGGCGCCGCCACCACGGCAGCGACACCGCCAACAGGAGGAACGGCAGTCCGCAGTCGTGCACGAGCCTGCTCGACGGGGTCGCACTCGAGCCCAGGTCGCCGCACACCAGCGCCACGCCGGGGACGGCGATCAGCACGCGCAGCAGCCAGTGCGGTCGCCGCGCGGCACGCACGACGAGAGCACGTTCGGGAACGTGGTCCTCCGGAGCCTCGAACACTTTCTCCCCGTCCCTCCCCGGACCGGCGTGCCGGCCTCCCGGCGGCCGCTCAGATGGTGGCACGCAGGTGAACCGCCGTCAACCGGCTTGCCGGGCCCGCCCGCCCGGCCCGTCCGGCGCCCGCCCGCCGCCCGCGTGCGGCCGGCGTCTTCGAGTGTGAACCTTGCTGCGCCCGTGCGGCGGCGGGTGGGATGCTGCAGATCATGCGAATATCACCGTCGCTCAGTGAGCCGCCCGTGCAGGAACCCGGCACCCTGGCCCGCCCGACCGCGCTCCTGGTGGCCGGCGCGACGTTCATGGAACTGCTCGACGGGACGGCGCTGACCACGGCCGCGCCGCGGGTCGCGGACGCGCTCGGGGTCTCCTCGTCCGCGATGGCGATGCCGATCAGCGCGTACCTCGTCAGCGTCGCGGCGTTCATCCCGGTCGGCGGCTGGCTGGTGGACCGCCACGGCGGCCGGCGCACGTTCGCGCTGGCGGTGGCCGTGTTCACCCTCGCCTCCGTCGTGTGCGCGCTCGCCCCTTCGCTGGCCGCGCTCGTCCCCGCGCGCATCGCGCAGGGCGTGGGCGGGGCGCTGATGGTGCCGGTGGGCCGCCTCGTCGTGCTGCGTGGCATCCGGCGCGAGGAGGTGATCCGCGCCGTCGCGTTCTTCACCTGGCCCGCGCTCGCCGCGCCGCTGCTCGGCCCGGTGGTCGGCGGTCTGCTGGCCACCTACGCGTCCTGGCGCTGGATCTTCCTGCTCAATCTGCCGCTCGGACTGATCGCGCTCGGCTGCATCCGCGTGGTGCCGTCCGAGACCGGGCCGCGCCGGCCGCTGGACGTGCGCGGCTGGTGGTCGAGCGCCGCCTGCCTCGGCTGCCTCACCGCGGCGGCCGCGATCCTGGCCGTGCCCGGCGTCGATCCGGTGCCCGCCGTCTGCTGCGCGCTCGCCGGCGTCGTCACGGGCGCGGTCGCCGTGCACCGGTTCCGCACCGCGCGGTCGCCGCTGCTCCGGCTGGACGCGTTGCGGGTGCGCACGTTCCGGATCGCGAACGCGGGCGGGTCGGTGTACCGGGTCGCGGTCAACGCCGTCGCGTTCCTGGTGCCGCTGCTGTTCGTGGACGACTTCGGCTGGACGCCCGCGCACGCGGGCGCGGCGCTGGCCGCACTGTTCGCCGGCAACCTCGGGATCAAGCCGGCCACCACGCCGCTGCTGCGCCGATTCGGCTTCCGCACCGTGCTGCTCGGCGCGGCGGCCGGCTCGGGCGTCAGCATCGTGCTGCTGGCGACGCTGCGGCCGGACTCGCCGCTGCTGCTGATCCTGTTGCTGCTGGCGGTCAGCGGGGCGCTGCGCTCGATCGGCTTCACCGCGTACAACACCATCGCCTTCGCGGATCTGGACGCTGCGATCCTCACCGACGCGAACACCCTCGCCTCGGCGATCCAGCAGACCGCGGTCGGCTTCGGCGCGGCCCTCGGCGCGCTGGCGCTGCGGCTCGCGCTGGCCGTCAACCCGCACGACGGCTACCGGGCGGTGTTCGTGATCGTCGGCGCGTCGCTCGTGGTGCCGGTGGTGGAGGCGGCGCTGCTGCCGGAGGGCGTCGGCGGCAGCCTCACCGCGACCTGACGGTCCCGCGGGCGCGTGTGCCGTCTGCGCACCCGCACGATCTTTACGCGGGCGTCACAGTTCGCGTCCGATCACGCAACGTCGCCGGGCCATGCTGGTTGCATGACGACACGTGAGGTGGGCCGGCACCACCGGCACCTGCTGGAACTCGCATCCCTGCTCGCGACGGCCGGACTCGCCGACGCGTTCGCCGACGTCTTCGGCGCGCGGCGGCACGGCGCGAGCGTGCTCATCGGGCTCGGCGTCGCCCTGATCGCGGGCACCGTCGGCCACCACATCTGGCTCCGCCGCACCGACCACGCGCCGCCGGCGGCGTCGCCGGCGTTGCCGGTGTCGGCTGCCGCGTCGGGGAGTACCGGGCCAGCGACGGTCGAGCCCGTGAGCACCGGATCCGCAACCGTCGAGCCCGTGACCGCCGAGTCCGTGGCTCCCGATCCTGAGTCCGACCGCGCCACCGGCGTCTTCTGGCGCGTGCGCACCCGGATCGACAACACGCCGGGCCGCCTCGCCGTGCTGGCCGGCGCACTCGCGGCGGCCGGGGCGAACATCCAGGCGCTCGAGGCGCATCCCGCGCCCACGGGCGTGATCGACGAGTTCCTCGTCGAGACGTCGCAGGGCACGACCGCCGAGCAGCTGTGTGCCGCGGTGCGCGCCGTCGGCGGACGCGAGACCTCTGCCCGTCCGGCCGATGTGCTTGCGCTGCTCGACGCGCCGACGCGGGCGCTGGAACTGGCCGCCCGCCTCGTAAGCCGGCCCGGGTCGCTCGAGACCGTCCTCGCCGACCTGCTCGATGCCCGCGGCGTCACGGTCACCGTCACCACCGCCACCGGCGACACGGCCGCGGACCGCGCGGGCTCCGGCGCGCAACCGGCGGGCGGCATCGACGGCAGTACCCTGATACTGCGCCGCGCGGACGGCTCCACGCTCACCGCGTCCCGCCCCGGCCTGCCGTTCACCGCCACCGAGCTCTCCCGCGCCCGCGCGCTGGTCGGTCTCGCCGAGGCCGCCGAGACGCCCGCCTCCCGCGCCGGAGCCGGGCCTCCGGCTACCCTGACCGGGTGACGAGAGGCGAATCCGAGGTCGTCGATCTGACGATGCGGTTGGACGGGGACACGCCGGTCTACCCCGGTGATCCGTCGGTGCGGGTCGAGGCGACAGCAGGGTTCGAGGACGCAGGGTACTTCAATACCCGGCTCGAGCTCGGGTCGCACAACGGCACGCACATCGACGCCGAGGGCCACATGATCCCGGGCGGGCGGATGCTGGACGGCTATCCGGTCGACCGCTTCCGCGGGCGCGGCGTGCTCCTCGACGTGCGCGGGGGTACGTCCGCCGCGCACGACGTGGACGCCCTCGACGGCACGGGGATCGACGAGGGCTGCATCGTCCTGCTGTGGACCGGGATCAGCGACGGGTGCGGCGAATCCGATTACTACTCAAGGGTGCCGCAGCTACCGGACGGCCTGGTGGACCTTCTGATCGCGCGCGGCGTCGGGATGGTCGGCGTGGACGCGGGCAGCATCGACGACGAGCCGTTCCCCGTACACAAGGCGTTGCTGGGGCACGGGATCCTGATCGCCGAGAACCTCGTCGGCCTCTCGGCGCTCGCTGCCCGTCTCCGGACGGACCCTGACGAAAGCGCCCGCCGGTTCACCGTCTGGGCGCTGCCGCTGAACGTCGCGGTCGAGGCCTCCCCGGCCCGCGTCGTCGCGGTCCTCGAAGACTGACACGGACCGGGGCCGCCCGGACCGGCGCGGCTCAGCGGGCCGACGCGGCCGACGCCTCGGCTCAGCCGACCGTCCGGTTGCTGGTGTTGCGCTTGGCCATGTCGAACTCCTCGTTGACGCCGAAGCTGATGATCCGCTTCGGGTGGATCCGGATGAGGGCCCCGTCGTCGCCGAGCGCCGGGTCGGCGGGCCCCTGCACCGTCTCCGCGGTGCCGCGGACCTCCAGGCAGCGCACCACGAGCGGGTCGAACGAGGGGATGTCGTCCACGACGATGGCGACCCGGCCGTTGTCGGCGACGTTCTTGAACTTGCGGCTGCCGGCCATACCGTGCCCGCGCACGTCGATGGTCTCGAGCTCGGCGTTGTAGGCGAATCCGACCGGGCTGGCCTGCAGGGTCCCGTCCGGCTGGGCCGTGGCCAGCCGGCCCAGGTTCTGGCCTTCGAGATATGCGATCTCGGCTTCGGTGAAGATCATGCCTCTCACCTTACGCACTTGAGTCAGAGCTCGGCGACACCGGCGCGTCCCGCACCCGTCCCCACTTCGCGCCACGCCTCGCCCAGCAGCGCCACCCCGCGGGCCGCGTCCGTCGGCGTCGTCGCCGCGTAGCCGAGCACCAGCCCGGGAACCCCCGGCCGCTGCCGGTGCCAGGACAGCGGCTGCGTCTTGACCCCGCGCGCCAGCGCCGCCGCGGCGAGGTCGGTGTCCGCGAACGCGGCGTCGAACGTGACCATCAGGTGCAGCCCGGCCGCGGCACCGTGCACCCGCGCCGCGGGCAGGTGTTCGCGGATCGCCGCGATCATCGCGTCGCGGCGCCGCTGGTGGCGCCGCCGCAGCACACGAAGATGCCGTTCCAGCTCACCCGATTCCATCAGCTCCGTGAGCACGAGCTGCGGCAGCACGGCGTTGCCGAGGTCGGCGTACCGCTTGGCGACGATCACCGCGTCCCGGTGCCGCGGCGGCGTCAGCAGCCAGCCGACGCGCAGCGCGGGCGCGAGGATCTTCGAGACGCTGCCGGTGTAGCAGACCCGTTCGGGCAGCATCGCGTGCAACGCCGGCACCGGCGGCCGGTCGTAGCGGTGCTCGGCGTCGTAGTCGTCCTCGAGGATCAGTCCGCCCTCCTCGTCCGTCCAGCGCACGAGCTCGCGCCGGCGCCGGCCGTCGAGCACCACGCCGGTGGGGAACTGGTGCGCGGGGGTCAGCGCCACGACCGGTGCGCCGGTCTCGCGCAGCGCGTCCACCCGCAGGCCCGCGCCGTCGACGGGCACCGGCGGCGTCCGCATGCCCAGGTGCCGCAGATGCTGGCGCACCCCGAGCGAGCCGGGGTCCTCGACCGCGATCGCGTGCAGCCCCTCGTCGCGCAGCACCTCGGCGACCAGGCCGAGCGCCTGGGCGACGCCGGTGACCACGACCACGTGGTCCGGATCCACGCGCAGGCCGCGGAACCGCGCCAGCCAGTGGGCGACGGCGCGGCGGAACGGCGGCGCGCCGCGCGGATCGCCGTAGCCGAACCCGGCCGGGGACAGCTCGCCGAGCACCCGGCGTTCCGCGCGCAGCCAGGCGGCGCGCGGGAACGCGGCGAGGTCGGGCACGCCGGGCGTCAGGTCGATCCGGGCCGGGCTGGCGCGCAGCGCGTCGAACACCTCGGGTCCCGGCACGCCGGCGAAGTCGGTCAGCGGTGCGGCGACGGGCGCCGCCGTCGTGGCGCGGGGCTGCTCCGGCGCCGCCGCGACCGGCGCGGCGACCACGAAGGTGCCGGCCCGGCCGCGCCCGGCCAGCTGCCCGTCCTCGATCAGCCGCTGGTACGCCTCGGTGACCACGCCGCGCGAGACCCGCAGCTCCTCGGCCAGCACCCGGCCCGGCGGCACCCGCCCGCCGACCGGCAGTCTGCCGTCCGCGATCGCCCGGCGCAGCTGTTCGGCCAGGTAGCCGGACAGCCCGCCCGGCGGCGCCTCGCGCAGGTCGAGCTGCAGGAAGTCGGCACCCGGTTTGGACCTGTCAGGAGAGCCCGGTTTGGATCTGTTCACCGGACCATTGTGACGGCACAGTGGGCGCGTGGGAACGGAGACGAAGAACCCTGAACCCGAGGCCGCGGCGCCCGCCCTCGAGCCGGACGCCGCCGCGCCGGGGCGCCCGGCCCGGCCGCCGGCCCGCTTCCGCGCCGTCGCCACCGGGGCGTTCGCCATGTCGCTGGTCGGCAGCAGCGTCGGCGTGTCGCGGGAGCTGACCGCGGCGCCGCTGCTGACCGCCCAGGCGGTCCGCTACACGTTCGCCGTGCTGCTCCTGCTGGCCCTGGCGCGGCGTGCCGGGGTGCCGCTGGTGCGGCCGCGCGGACGGGAGTGGCTCTACCTGGGCGGGATCGCGGCGCTCGGCCTGGTCCTGTTCAACATCGCGGTCGTGCGCGGTGTGGCGCACGCCGAGCCCGCGGTGATCGCCGTGGCGGTGGCCTGTGTCCCGGTGGTGCTCGGTGTGGTCGGTCCGCTGCTCGACCACCGCGCGCCGAGCCGTCGCGTGCTGCTCGCCGCGGTGGCCGTGACGGCGGGCAGCGCCCTGGTCGAGGGCACCGGGCGGGCTGACGCGGCCGGGCTGGCCTGGGCGGCCGTGGCGCTGGTGTGCGAGGCCGCGTTCACGCTGCTCGCGGTGCCGGTCCTGGCGCGGCACGGGGCGTGGGGCGTCTCGCTGCACGCGGTGTGGATCGGTGCCCTGATGCTCGCCGTTCTCGGGCTCGCGACCGAAGGCCCGGCCGCCGTCACCCGGCTGACCGCGGGCGACTGGGCGGCGGTGGCATACCTGGCGGTGATGGTGACCGCGGTGGCGTTCCTGCTCTGGTATTCGACGGTCGCCGCCCTCGGCGCCGGGGTGGTCGGCCTGCTCACCGGCGTCGCGCCGGTCTCCGCCGCGCTCGTCGGCACCGCGCTCGGCGGCCGGGCGCCGGGACTCTCGGTGTGGGCCGGTGTGGCCGTCGTCCTCGCGGGCCTCGGCATGGGCCTGAGACGGCGTTAGCTCCGGCGGAGGACGAAGGACGGGGACGGAGGCGGGCGGCGGCGGGACTGGCCGCGCGTCAGCTCAGGCGGCCGACGGACGCGCGAGGTCGGCGAGGTCGCCGTCGAAGTCACTCCAGCGCGTATACAGGGCGTCGGCGCCGTGCTCCGCGGCGAGGGCGAGTTCGGCCGCGGTCGCCGGGATCAGCGTGAGGATCTGCAACTCCACCCGTCCGTCGGCGCCGTGTACGAGTTCGAACTCCGCGTCGATGAACGGCCGGCCAGCGCACACCACACCGACCGGCTCGCAGTCCGGCGCGAGCGGCTGTTCGCCGTGGATGATCGTCCCGCTCGTCAGCGCCAGACCGTACTCCAGCGCCATTTCCGCTACCTGCACCACGATCCGGTGCGCCTTCTCCGCCTGCTCGGTGAGCAGGGTGCAGCACAACTCCAGCGGATGCGCGCCGCCGAGCCGGTGCCAGCGCAGCCCGTCGGTGACCGCCGCGACGACCTCGCCGCCGGGCGCGCCCAGGTGGAGCACCGCGAAGCCGCGGTCGCCGCCGTGCGCGGTGGCCGCCTCGTACTCGCGCACCGGCCCGAGCCGCCCGGTGATCTGCGGCAGGAACCCGCCGAACGCGCCGTGCGCGCGTCCCGCGGCTGCTGCGGCCATGGCGGCGGCCCCTCCTCGTCTGCGCCGTCGTGCGTGTCGTCTCGGCGTCGTGTCGCATATCCTCGAACCCGAGCATACGCACCGGTACTGACACCGGCGTGCCGTGTGCGTACCCTTCGGCCATGGCTGAGGACGCGGCGGCGGGGGCGGCGGGCGGGCGCGGCGACGGAGCGCCCGAGGACTATCTCGCCGCGCTGTGGCGGGCGGTGGCGGTCTTCCGGGTGCTGGCGCTCGCCTATGCGGCGCTGACCGTCTCGGAGGACTTCACCGGCTACCGGCACCCGGTCGGCGGCTGGGTGGTGCTCGCGGTGATGGGCGGGTGGACGGCGTTCACCGTCGTGCGCTTCCCACCGCCGTCCCCGCCGTCCCCGCCGTTCTCCAGGCCCTCGGCGACCGCGCTGCCGCGCGCCGGCGCGCTGCCGCTGACCGCGGACCTGTTGCTGACGGCCGGCTGTGTGCTCGCGACGCACTGGGTCGAGTCCGCGGAACGGCTGGCGGCGGGGGAGTCGCCGATCGCGGTGATGTGGATGGGCGGGCCCGTGCTGGTGTGGGCGGTGGCTTACGGCCGGCGCGCCGGGCTGTTCGCGGGCGCGGTGATCGGCCTCTGCGACCTGCTGATCCACACGCCGTTGTCCGCCTACACGCTCTCCCAGCTCACCTTCGTGCCCGGGCTGCTGATGCTCACCGGCGCCGCGCTCGGCTACCTCTCCCGCCTGGCCGTGCGGGCGCAGGCGGCGCTGGAGCACGGCACGCGGCTGCAGGCGGCGGCCCGGGAACGCGAGCGGCTCGCGCGCGACATCCACGACTCGGTGCTGCAGGTGCTCTCCCGGGTGCAGCGGCAGGGGCTGGCCGCCGGCGGCGAGGCCGCGGAGCTCGGCCGGCTCGCCGGGGAGCAGGAGGCCGCGCTGCGCACGCTCGTCGGCATGGGCGCGGCCGATCCGGAGCCGGCGCAGGGCCTGCGCGACATACGTGTGCTGATATCACCGCTGTCCGGCGCCGCCGTGCACGTGGCCGCGCCCGCGACGCCCGTCGTGCTGCCCGCGCACACGGCCGACGAACTGCTGCTCGCGGTGCGCGCCGCCCTCGACAACGTCGCGCGGCACTGCCCGGCCGGGACCCGGGTGTGGATCCTGATCGAGGACGAGCCGGACGCCGTCACCGTCTCGCTGCGCGACGACGGCCCCGGCTTCGCCCCGGACCGGCTCGACCGGGCGGCCGCGGCCGGCCGGCTCGGCGTCGCCCAGTCGATCCTCGGCCGGGTCCGCGATCTGGGCGGCAGCGCCCGGGTCGGCGCGGTTCCGGGAGAGGGGACCGAGGTGGAGCTGCGCGTCCCGCGGGCCCGGCACGACGAGCGGGGGCGCACCGTCCCTATCGAAGGGTCCTGAAAGGTCGTGAAACGTCGTGAAGGGGCGGCGGCGTGGTCGGCACGTCGGCGTGGTCGGCGTGGTCGGCGCGTCGCCGCGCCGGCGTACTACTGTGCAGGCAGCGGGCACGGCAGTCAGGCGCCGGCGGTTTCCGGGCGCGGGAGGCGAGGACGCGGTGGGCGGGGACAGGCGGATCCGGTTGATGGTGGTCGACGACCATCCGATGTGGCGCGGCGGCATCGTCCGGGACCTCGAAGGTTCTCCGTACGAGGTGGTGGCCGAGGCGGGCGACGGGGCGCAGGCGCTGCGACTGGCGGCCGCGACCCGGCCCGAACTCGTCGTCCTCGACCTGCACCTGCCCGACCTCGGCGGCGTCGCCGTGATCCGCGGACTGTTGAGTGCGGTACCTGAGATACGTATTCTGATTCTCTCCGCGAGCGGCGAGTACCAGGACGTGCTCGACGCGGTGAAGGCGGGGGCGAGCGGCTACCTGCTGAAGTCGGCCGGCGCGGCCGAGTTCCGCGAGGCGCTCGACCGCACGGTGCTCGGCGAGCCGGTCTTCACCCCCGGCCTGGCCGGACTCGTCCTCGGCGAGTTCCGCCGGCTCGCCGCCGAGAAGCCCAGGCCGTCGCCGGACAATCCGCAGCTGACCCAGCTGACCCAGCGTGAGACCGAGGTGCTCCGCCTGGTCGCCTCCGGATTGTCCTACAAGCAGATCGCCCAGCGGCTGACGCTCTCGCACCGCACCGTGCAGAACCACGTGCAGAACACGCTGAACAAGCTCCAGTTGCACAACCGCGTCGAGCTGGCGCGCTACGCGATCCGCGAAGGGCTCGGCGACGAGGCCTGACGCGCCGCGGCCTCTGACGCCGCAGAGCGACCCGTTCGTCCGCCCGCCGTTGCCGAGCCCGCCCGCAGCCGCCCGCAGGCCGCCCGCTACGGCAGGACGCTCTCGGTGCACACCCGGTCGCGACCGGCCGCCTTGGCCGCGTAGAGCGCGGCGTCGGCCGCGGCGAGCAGTTCGGCGGGGGTGGGCGCGTCCTCGGGGCGGGTCGCCACGCCCACGCTCACCGTGATCGGGTGCTCCCAGCCGCGCGTGACGGTGCGCACCGACTCGTTCAGCGCCTGCGCGCGGATCAGGGCCTTCTCCGCCGTGCAGTCCGGGATCAGCACCGCGAACTCCTCGCCGCCGATGCGCCCGACCACGTCCGTCGGCCGGAACATGCCGGACAGCAGCTCGCCGAGCCGGCGCAGCGTGACGTCGCCGGCCTGGTGCCCCCACGAGTCGTTGACCATCTTGAAGTGGTCGATGTCCACCAGCAGCAGCGCCATCGGCGGGCCGCCGCGGCGCCTGCGGGCATGCTCGCGCGCCAGCGCGTCGTCGAAGCCGCGCCGGTTGGCCAGCCCGGTGAGCGGGTCGGTGTGGGCGAGGTTGTTGAGCACCGCGCGCAGCCGCAGCGACTGGTTCTGCACCCGCACGACCATCCAGCAGATCACCACCAGCGAGGCCACCGCCTCGACCCACAGCGTCACCCCGTCCACGCCCCGGCTGAACGAGGCCATCACCGCGAACACCCCGCCGGCCACCCCCACCGTGGTCCAGGCCACGCGCGCGGAGAGCACCGCGGCGGAGAAGGTGACCGGCCAGGTCAGCAGCAGCGGGCCGAGCTCGTCGGGGGACTCGTCCGCCGAGGTCGGCAGGCAGATCAGGATGGCCGCGGCGGACGGGATGGAGTTGGCCAGCCAGCCCGGCAGCCGCCGTGAGGTGCGCAGCAGGTAGAGCCCGATCAGCGCGACCACGGCGCTGAGCACGTAGTTGGCGGTGCGGGTGGCCGGGGGGAACGGCTCGTGCCGCAGGTCGGTGAGCACGGTGACGCCGGTGACCAGTACCGCGGCGGCGAGCATCAGCCCGCCGCCGATGTTCTTCACCGCCCACTGGCGCGATCCGCCCAGGTCGGGGTCGGGCGGGCGGTACTCCGCCGTGCCGTCGACCGTTCGCACCTCGACCATCGCCGCCTCGCTCCGCCGGCGGCGGTCCGCCCGCGGGAGGGCGGCCGCCCCGAAGAACCCGGACGCGCCGACCGCACGGACCGTGGCAGCGCGTTCGTCCGTCTCTCCTTCCCATGAGGAAATCACACATCGTCGCAAAACGCACCCATCCGGGTGCGGTCCGCGCGGGAGGCGAAGGTCACACCGCGGCCGTCGGACCGCTCCCTTCACGCCGCACCCGTCACACCGTGCCGTGCGTCACACCGCCGCGATCGCGCCGGAGCCCAGCGGGGCCGCCGCGTGCCCCCGGTTGTCCGTCCTGCGCCAGTCCACGGTCGGCCGCAGCGCGTCCCGGTCGACCCGGTCCTTGTGCTGCTCGACGATCGCGTACATCGAGGAGATCAGCGTGTCGGACAGCAGGTGCGGCTGCAGGCCGAGTTCGACCAGGCCGGAGTGCACCACGTTGTAGTAGTGGTCGTAGATCTCCACCCGTGGGTTGTCCAGGTGCTCGACCTGCACCGGGCCGGGGAAGGTGGCCGCGACGGTGTCCGCGATCCCGGTGAGCGAGAGCGACTGGGTCATCTGGTTGAACACCCGGAACTCGCCGGCCGCGGCCGGGTTCTCGCAGGCGATCCGGATGCACTCCACGGTGTCCCTGATGTCGATCAGGCCCCTGATCTGGCTGCCCGCGCCGTAGACGGTCAGCGGCTCGCCCAGCACGGCCTGGATGACGAAGCGGTTGAGCACCGTGCCGAACACCGCGTCGTAGTCGAAGCGGGTGGCCAGCCGCGGGTCGCGGGCGGTCTGCTCGGTCTGCTGGCCGTAGACGATGCCCTGGTTCAGGTCGGTGGCGCGCGTGCCCCAGATCCGGCAGGCGAACTCGATGTTGTGGCTGTCGTGCACCTTGGACAGGTGGTAGAACGAGCCCGGCCGCTTCGGGTAGAGCATCCGGTCGGTGCGGCCGTTGTGGGTGATCTCGATCCAGCCCTCCTCGATGTCGATGTTGGGCTGCCCGTACTCGCCCATCGTGCCGAGCTTGACCAGGTGGATCTCCGGGTTCACCTCGGTGATCGCGTAGAGCAGGTTGAGCGTGCCGACGACGTTGTTGGTCTGGGTGTAGACCGCGTGCCGCCGGTCGATCATCGAGTACGGCGCCGCGCGCTGCTCGGCGAAGTGCACCACCGCGTCCGGGGCGAACTCGCGGATCGTGCGCGTGGTGAACTCCGCGTCGCACAGGTCGCCGACGTAACAGGGGATGTCCCGGCCGGACAGCTCCCGCCAGGTGCGCAGCCGCGTCGGCAGGGACTCGATCGGCACCAGGGACTGCACGCCGAGCTCGAGGTCGTAGCCGCGGCGGGCGTAGTTGTCCACGACGCCGACCTCGTGGCCGCGGTCGGACAGGTGAAGGGCTGTGGGCCAGCCGAGGTAGCCGTCGCCGCCGAGAACCAGGATACGCATTTCCGCCTCAGATCCTTCACTTCAGGGTGCGTTCAGGAATGCGGTGATCACACACCGCGTCCTTCGAGGATTATCCCGGGCGAGTGAAGAAATCCTGAGCTTTCGCGAAAGTGAAAAAAATTCAGGGTCATTTCATCGGCCGCTGATCGAATCGCCGATAGGGTGCCGATGCTGCGGCGAGCTGAGAGGACGAGGTCTGGTGGCGGATGAACACGTGCTGGTGACCGGGGGCGCGGGCTTCGTGGGGCGCGCGGTGGTCGCGGCGCTGCGGGCGGCCGGGGCGCTGGTGCGCGTCGCCGACCTCGCCGCGCACCCCGACCCCGAGGTCGAGTCGGTGGTCGGCGACCTGCGCGAGCCCGCGGTGCGGGCGGCGGCGGTGGACGGCACGCTCGCCGGGATCGTGCACCTGGCCGCGCGCACCTCGGTGCTCGAGTCGGTGAAGGACCCGGCCGGCGTGCACGAGGTGAACGTGGAGGTGACCGCGCGGCTGCTCGAGGACGCGCGGCGAGCCGGGGTCGAGCGCTTCCTGCTCGCCTCGACCAACGCCGTGGTCGGCGACATCGGCTCCGGGCGCATCCACGAGGAGGTGCCGCTGCGCCCGCTCACCCCGTACGGCGCCACCAAGGCGGCCTGCGAGATGCTGCTTTCGGGCTATGCGGGCTCGTACGGCATGGCGACGGCGGCCGTCCGGCTGACGAACATCTACGGTCCCGGCATGGCGCACAAGGACAGCTTCGTGCCCCGGCTGATGCGCGCCGCGCTGGCAGGGGACGGGGTGGAGGTCTACGGAGACGGCGAACAGCGCCGCGACCTGGTGCACGTCGAGGACGTCGCCCGCGGCTTCCTGACCGCCTGGACGCACCGGCTGCGCGGGCCGATGATCATCGGCGCCGGCCGCTCGGTCACCGTCACCGAGCTCGTCGAGGCGGCGCGCAAGGCCACCGGCCGGCCGATCCCGGTGCGGCACGTGCCGGCCAAGGCGGGGGAGATGCCCGCCGTGGTGGTCGACATCTCCCGGGCCCGCTCGCTCGGCTACGAGCCGCGGGTGGAGCTGGCGGACGGCCTCGTCGGCGTGTGGGAGGACTTCCGCCGTTCGGAAGCGGCGTGCTGACGCGGCTGCGCGGGCTCGCCGGGCGCGGCGTCAGGCTCGCCGGGCGGCACCGGCTGCTCACGGTCCTGCTCGCGCTGGGCCTCGTGCTGCGCGTGATGGCGACGCTCGCGTACTACCCCGCGCTGCTCTACATCGACTCGTTCGGCTACATCCAGCGCGCCTTCGCCTTCGACTCCAGCGGCGAACCGATGGGGTACTCGTGGGTGCTGCGGCTGCTGCTGGACGCGGGCAACCTCTCGACGGTGGTCGTCTTCCAGCACTTGCTCGGCCTCGGCATGGCCGTCGCGGTGTACGCGCTGCTGGTGCGGCACAGAGTGCGCCGGGTGCTCGCCGCGCTGGCCGTCGCCCCCGTCCTGCTCGACGGCTACCAGCTGCAGATAGAGCAGAACGTCCTGACCGACACGCTGTTCGAGGCCTTGATAGTCGCCGGAATCTGTGTGCTGGCTTGGTCGGGGCGGCCGCGGATGCGCGCGCTGTGCCTCGGTTCCGCGCTGCTGGGCTGCTCGCTGATCGTACGCAACGCGGGCGACGTGCTGATCCTCGCCGTCGCACTGTTCCCGCTGATCACGGTGCGCGGACTGCGCCGCAGGATCGCAGCGCTCGCACTCGCCGTGGCCGCGTTCGCGGTTCCGCCGCTGGCCTACGCCACCTACAACGAGGTGAGCAGCAACGACTTCACCCTGTCCAGTCAGGGTTCTGTCGCGCTCTACGGGCGCGCCGCGACCATCGCCGACTGCTCGCGGCTGCCGCTGACCGCGGACGAGAGACTGCTGTGCCCGGCCGAGCCGCTCGGGCAGCGCTTCGGGGTCGACTACTACGTCAGCAGCGGTAGAGCGCCGCTGATTCGGATGTACGCGGAGCAGAGCGAACTGCACGTGAGCCCCAACAAGCTCGCCTCCCAGTTCGCGATGGTCGTCCTGCGCCATCAGACCTGGGACTTCGGCAAGGCGGTGCTCGGCGACTTCCTGCACGGCTTCTCCGTGAACAGCCATGTCGCGCCGTTGGACACCCCGTCGTGGCGCTGGCAGTTCCAGACGACGTATCCGTTGTGGACGCCGGACGGCTCGCCGGCGCAGGCGCATGCCGCGGCAGAACGCTTCGGCCAGGACGGCCCGGTCGTCCAGTCGACGCTGGCCTCCGCGCTGCGCGACTACCAGCTGAACGGCGGCTCGACGCCGGGCCCGCTGCTCGGCACGTGCGCGCTGCTCGGGCTCGCCGGATGCATCGCGTGGTCGCGCCGGACCAGGCAGTCCGGATTGCGGCCGCCGGCGGCACTGCTCACCGTGGCCGGTCTCGTCCTGCTGCTGGGCGCGGACACCTTCGAGTACAGCCTGCGCTATCAGCTGCCGGGCCTCGTCCTGCTGCCGGCCGCCGGAGCGGTCGGACTGACCGCGCTCACCTGGTATCGCAAACCCCTGCTGGCCGCGTTCCCGGACGAGGTCGACACCGCCGCGGCGGACGGATTCCGCGAGGAGTACGCCGATTACGGCGAGTCCGGCGAAGCGGCGGGCGAGGCAGCGGGCGAAGCGGCGGGCATCTCCCTCGCACCGGTCGCGGTCGTCATCGCGGCCTACAACGAACAGGACAGCATCGCCGAGGTGCTGCGCCGCGTGCCGGGCAAGGCGCTCGGGATGCCGGTCGACGTGATCGTGGTCGTCGACGGCGCGTCCGACAAGACCGCTGTCGCGGCACGGGCGGCGGCGGCCGAGACCTCGATCCAGGCGGGCACGGTGTACGTGTGCGACGTGCCGGTCAACCGAGGCCAGGGCGCCGCGCTGCGGCTCGGCTACGCGCTCGCCCGCCAGGGCGGAGCAGAGTACGTGGTCACCACGGACGCCGACGGCCAGTACGACATCGAAGACGTCGACCGGATGCTCGAGCCGCTGGTCGAGGGCAGGGCCGACTTCGTCACCGGCTCGAGGATCCTCGGACAGCAGCAGACGAACGACGTGGTGCGCCGCGCCGGGGTGCACGTCTTCGCCCGGCTCGTCAGCCTGCTGACGAGGCAGCACGTGACCGACACGTCCTTCGGCCTGCGCGCGATGCGCGCGGAGGTCACCGCGGACGTGACGCTGGAGCAGCCGCAGTATCAGTCCTCCGAGTTGCTGATCAGCACCATGGCTCACGGCCACCGGGTGCATGAGGTGCCGATGCTGATGCGGGTGCGCGCGAACGGGCGCAGCAAGAAGGGCAACAACCTCGTCTACGGCAGCCGCTACGCCCGCGTCGTGGTGCGCACCTGGTGGCGCGAGCGGCGGCGGTTGAAGACCACGCCGTCGAAGAGCAGGAACTTGACCACGAACATCACGCCGTAGCTGAAGAGGTAGGCGACGTCGACGAGCAGGGTGCGCACCCCGTGCGAGGACACGTGCGTGTGCACCCAGGCGTCGGCGAGCGAGGTCATCCCGATCGCGAGGAGGTTGGTCACGGCGATCACCAGGAGGTAGCCGAACACGGCGGTGCGCTTGGACTTCACATCCCGGTCGTTCCACGCCCACGCCCGGTTCAGCAGGTAGTTCGGCACCGCCCCGACGACGAACGCGACCACGCTGGCCACCGCGGCCGAGGCGTCGCAGACCCCGTAGGCGACGGTGAACGCGATCTGGCTCAGTACCGTGGCCACCACGGACCCGGCCGCGTACTTCGCCCAGATCCGCAGCCGCGCTCCCCGCTTCGGGGGCGCCTCCGGCCCGCCGTCGGCCGTCCCGGTGATCGTATCCACGGCCGGACGCTAACACGCATACCTGAACGAAACGTCAGAAACACGGAGCGGCGTCCCTGCGATTCCCACCGTTTCCGGGCCGCGTCGCCCGTTCGGGTCACGCCTCGGTCCACGGCTCACGTCTCCGCGTCTTGCGTCTCCGCGCTCGGGCCGCCCGCACGCCCTGCCCGCGTCACTCGCGCAGCCGGGCGCCGAGGTC
>Ga0310811_10002722_pt1 | contig 22087 bp, 24 predicted proteins | sample YCmetagenome_FD_207642 | JGI IMG/M metagenome (GOLD analysis project Ga0310811, IMG submission 207642) | Soil microbial communities from experimental microcosm in Duke University, North Carolina, United States - YC | ecosystem: Engineered > Artificial ecosystem > Soil microcosm > Unclassified ...
CGCAGGTAATGGAATTCCCGAAAATCTCCATTTTGCGCTTTTGCTGTGCGGGAGGCGATAACACGCTGGCATTCTTATCAAGCTCGAAGCCATAAAACCAAGTTCGGCCCATGGCCCATTCGCTGCGTTTAAATAGTTCAATAGTATGATTGCCTTCTGAAAGACCTGTTGCAATGGTATATTGCTTTTGAATGCTATCAGGCTGAAGAACAGAGATTACCTTACCATCCAATATCACATTCCAATAATCGTTACCGTGTTCATCTTTCAGGGTTGTTTTTATAAAGCTGCCTTTAAAATTCATCTTGATGGAAGATGCTGACCAGGAAAGCTCTGCTGCTTCATCGGTCATCGCTATGCGCCCAGAATAACGGATATGCATATCATGACTTTTGACAACTATATTTTGTGCATAGGAATATGCTGCTACCAGCAGTAGCACCAGCGAAAAGTACAGCTTTCTCATGTTCAGGTTGTATTCAGGTTATTTCAAATATACATAAGTTATTCCATCCCCGCCCCTGTCTGCATGCTCGTCCTCCATCTTGTCTACCGCATCATACTTCCTCAGGTAATCCCGAATCAATTTACGTAATATTCCGTCACCTTTACCATGTAGTATCTTCAAATTATTATAGCCCATCATCAACGCCCGATCAAGCATCCTTTCTATATCATATAATGCTTCTTCTCCGCGCTTACCACGCACATCTATTTCCGGACTAAAGTTTGCATAATCATTAGTTTGCCCGCCGAAACCCCTTCTGACTTCTTTAGGAACCTCTTTTTTGCTAACTCTTTGCACACGGTTCTTCTTAGCTACCGTCCGCAGATCGCCAATTGCAATGATCAGGTTGTCTTTGGATATCTCCATGATCTGGCCAGTAGTTTCCGAATCATTCAGCTTTACCCAGTCGCCCGGCTTCAACTCTTCCGATACCACCGGCTTAGCCGTTTCGGGCTTAACTGTGTTCTTCTGCAGCTCCTGGTTTAGGTTTTCGCGTAACTGTCGTGTCTTTTCTTTATCGGCTTTGCTGCTTTTTATATCAGCAATCGTATTCTCAACAAGTTTATTGGCATTCAGGATGATATTCTTTGCTTCTTGTTTAGCATCACGAATGAGGGTCTTCTTATTTTCTTCGAGATAACTCTTCAGCTTTTCATTTTCGGAAAGCAGTTCATTTACCCGCTTTTGCTGTCTTTCCAGCTTTACTTTGGTATCGAATACTTCTTTTTTATCGCGCTCCAGGTCTACCAGTAACGTATCAACCTTCTTCTGATTGACGCCGATCTTGTTTTTAGCAAGATTCAATACCTGTTGCGGCAAACCAATTTTTTGGGCGATCTCAAAAGCATAAGAGCTACCTGGTTTACCTACCTCGAGTATATAAAGCGGTCGCATCTCTACGTTATCAAACAACATCGAAGCGTTTTCTATACCCTCGGTGTCACTCGCAAAAACCTTAAGGTTTGAATAGTGTGTGGTAATTACTCCCCTCACCTTTTTGTGATTGAGGGTTTCCAAAACAGCTTCGGCAATCGGTCCGCCAAACTGCGGATCGGTACCAGTGCCGAATTCATCTATCAGCACCAAAGTTTTCCCATTGGCCATCTCCACAAAATCCTTCATTTTGGATAAATGGGCGCTATAGGTACTCAAATCACTTTCAATGGATTGGTCATCGCCGATATCTACAAAGATCTGCTTGAATACGCCTACTACACTATTATCCGCAGCAGGAATTAATAAGCCTGCCTGCGCCATCATTTGCAGCAGACCTACAGTTTTCATACAAACAGATTTACCGCCCGCATTCGGTCCTGATACCACAACTATTCTTGTCGCCTCATCCACATTGACGTTCAGCGGTACAACAGATTTCTTTTCTGCTTTAAAGCTCAGGGATAGCAGCGGGTGTCTCGCATTGATCAACTTTATTTTGGCTTCATTCACCACTTCGGGCATCGAAGCTTCAATATCAATAGCAAACAAGGCTTTAGCACGCACGAAATCAAGCTTGGTTAATAAGCTGTGATATGATAAGAGCAGTGGCACATAGGGCCTTAATTCATCCGTTAAAGCAGTCAATATCTTTACGATCTCACGACGGCGTTCAAATTCCAGGTCGCGGATACGGTTATTTAGCGTGAATACTTCTTCCGGTTCAATATAAACTGTTTGACCAGATGAAGATTCATCATGAATAAAGCCTTTGAGTTTACGTTTATTTTCGGCCAGCAAAGGGATACATAGGCGGCCATCACGAATGGTTAATGATCCGTCGGCGGTCCAGCCGTTGGCGGCTGCATTTTTAAATATCTGGTCGATCTTTTTCCTTGCTTCCTGCTCCGCTTTTGCCATCGAAGACGTAATTTCAGCCAACTCGCGTGAAGCATTTGGTTTGATCTTCCCCTTCTGATCGATTACCTGTTCGATCTTTTTGATGATCGATCTTTCAATCGGCAAATGTTCAAACAGCGCCTCCAGGTTTGGGTACTGTCCTTCACGGTCATTAAAATAAGCTATCACAGCAAACACTGTCGCTAGGGATGCCTGTACCTGGTAAAATTCTTCCTCTGTTAAAAAAGCGCCTTCAATTTTAGCCTTATTAGCCAAAGATTTTATGTCGAAAAAATGATGGATAGGCAGGGCTTCATCATTTTCCAATATATTCTTAAACTCATTGGCCTGGCTCAGAAACTTATGGATTTGGTCGTAATTATTCATCACCTGTATCCGGTCAACCATTTGCTGGCCCATAATACTCAGGCAATGTGTTTTAATGAGTTCCTTTATTTCACTAAAGCCAAGCTTATCAATACTATTCAGCGGGAGCAACATGTGGGTTCTTTAATGGTTTGAGGACTGGAGTAAACCTTCTTTTAATAACAGGCTTTGTCGGCTGTGGCTTTACTTGTTGCGGTTGTTGCTGAGGTTGAGCCTGTTTTGGCAGCTTGTTTAGCGAGTCTGTTCTCCTCTTGTTATCCTTGTTTATCTTATCCAGGTTAATTTTGTTAACAGAATCACTTTTCGTTTTTATGTTTATCGAGATCTGGTCGTAAATGGCTTGTAACTTTTCGGGATTTGAGGAATAATATTGAAAGCTTTTTTTAAACTGAACTGAATCCGTATGATACTTTCTGAAAACCATCTGGTACTTTTCTATTCCGTATTTATAAAGCGAATCAGGCAGTTGCATCACATTGTACATGCTGCCATCAACAATATGTATATCGGTAAGCAGGTTGGTCATTTTGTCCTGTGCAATTATTCCGTCGGGTATTTTGTTTCCGCTGCATGCGGCCAGAAAAATCAATACTGAGAAAAACAGCTTATTATATTTATGCATTCTGTAATTTAGCGGCATTATTAAGCAAAACTACGTATAAATGAGCATTGCGGATAACATCAAACGCTTAAAAAACGAAACTGATACAATAAAAGTACAATTGGTAGCTGTATCTAAAACCAAACCCGAAGAGGAGGTAATGGAAGCGTATGAAGCCGGGCAGCGGGTATTTGGTGAAAATATGGTACAAGAGTTGGTGGATAAGTATGAACATCTGCCAAAAGATATTCAATGGCACCTGATCGGCCACCTGCAAAGCAATAAGGTAAAATACATTGCTCCTTTTATCAGCATGATCCAATCTGTTGACAGCCTGAAGCTGTTACAGGAAATTGATAAGCATGCGCAAAAACATAACCGGATAATCGACTGCTTGTTGCAGATATACATTGCTGATGAAGAAACAAAATACGGACTTGGCTTTGATGAGGCGATAGAACTGCTACGTTCAGAGAAGTTTGCGGCATTAAAAAATGTCAGGATACGGGGATTGATGGGTATAGCTACCAATACGGAAAATGAGAAGCAGATAAAAGAAGAATATTATGAACTGAAAACCTTTTTTGATGGCATAAAACAAAGCTTTTTCCGAAAGGAAAGTTCGTTTGATACGCTATCAATGGGTATGTCGTCCGACTATAAAATAGCTATTGAGCAAGGCAGCAATATGGTGCGCCTGGGTAGCACCATTTTTGGCCAGAGAGTAATAAAACATTGGAAAAATGACACGATTTAATGATTTTAGAGATTTGAAAGGATTAACCCTTTTCTATAAATAAAGTCTTATCATGTTTAATAATTAAAATCTTATAATCGTGTTTTTATGCAGATAAGTTTACGAATAGCCGTTAAAGAAGATTGTCCGCGCCTGCTTGAATTGGTACATGAATTGGCGTTATTTGAAAAGGCGCCCGAAGAAGTTACTGTTACGCTAAAAGAATTTGAAGATGCCGGTTTTGGCGAAAAACCAGTTTGGAAAACGTTTGTTGCAGAAGTAAATGGGGTAATTGTAGGGTTCGCTTTGTACTATATCCGTTATTCAACCTGGAAAGGCTGCCGCATGTACCTGGAAGATTTAATCGTGACCGAAGACTGGCGCGGCAAAGGCGTAGGTAAGCTTCTTTTTGACCGGTTGATAGTAGAAGCGCGTGAAATGGGCTTCAACGGCATGAGCTGGCAGGTGCTTGATTGGAACGAACCTGCTATTAAATTCTACAAAAAATATGAAGCTGCGCTTGACGGCGCCTGGATAAACGGATCTTTATCAAGAGAACAGATAATGAATTAAGATTATGAATTTGAGGTATATCCTTTTTGTGATGATCGCATGTAGCTTGGCTTCCTGTCAATGGGGTACGTCGACAGAGGATAAACCAGCTATCACGACGGATACACTTCAATTCGTTTATAAAAATATTAAGCAAAAAGCGACCGGTTCGACAATAACTGTCTCTTATCCTATTTTTAATAAACAGCGTGCTTTAAATGACTCACTAAATGGTTATTTAAAAACTGCAGGTAATCATGACCTGCATGCAGTAGTTCTCAGGCAGGATTCCAGCTTGACTATAATGGAGATCAATGAAGTTATATCAGGTTCTACGAGCTCCGGAAAAAACACGGTAATTCATTTTATTAACTGGAACACCAAAAAATCAAAACCGGTAAAACTCAATGATATTTTGGTCGATCAGTATGCAGGCCAGCTAAATAAAATTGCTGAAGCAATATTCAGGAACGATGAGAAATTAAGTGCAACAGCCTCACTAAGTGGCTATAGCTTTAAAAACGGTCAATTCACGTTGAACAATAACTTTCTTATCACCCCGATAGGGCTAAAATTTCTGTTTAACAGTGGAGAAGCGAAACCAGTCAGCTACGGTCAGGTTATTTTGTTCATTCCTTACTCACAAATTATAAATTTACTCCGGCCAAATACGGTCATAGATCAATATCACAAATAAATGAACCGAACCTTTATCGCAATTGTGGGATCACTAATTTTGCTATGTATTGCCTGTTCCCGGAATAACCCAACAAAAAAAGAAACCAGCAAGTTATTGAACAAGTCCAACGACACACTGGCGTATACTTATGAAGGAGAAGACGGCGGAGCTGACACTTGTAATTGCGACTACATTGCAATTACTTATCCATTATTTAAAGCCAGGACAAACTTAAATGATACCATAAAAGAAATGGTTGTCGGCACATTATCCGAGTATAATGAAAATAGCAGCGACACAACAAAAAGTCTTGCCGTCCGGGTAAAAACAGTAGTTGAAAACAACACCTCGATGGTTGACACGAGCGCTGGACAAAGTGTTCCCACAACTTATGAACTTCATATTAGGGTTATGTCGCAGGATTCTAAATTACTTGTACTTGAGATCGAGGAAGATGGATCGGGTGGCGCCCACCCCAATTCACGTTCTATTTATAAGAACTGGGATACCAAAAAAGATGAAGAAATTGGACTGGATGACGTCCTGGTTAAAGATTATAGTGACAACCTGGACGCAATTGCCGATAAAATAATCAAAGAAGAAAAACTATATGAAGGTTTATCCGATGGAGGCGATACCTTTGCGTTAAATAGCAACTATTATTTTTCAAAGGAAGGAATTCACTTTTACTATAATAGTTATGATATTAAGTCGTATATGGAAGGGCCAACTGATTTATTGATCCCTTATTCAAAAATTAAAAAACTGATACGGCCGGGCTCGGTACTATCACAATACATTAAATAATGCTTGTTTTCAAATTCGGAGGCGCATCGGTAAAGGATGCTGCGGGAGTGATCAATCTCTCAAACATTGTAAAAAAGTACGAGGGCCAAAAGCTGCTAATCGTTGTTTCGGCCATGGGTAAAACTACCAATGCGTTGGAGAAACTGACCAAAGCTTATATCAATAGTTCAGATGATCTGCATACTGTTTTTGATGAGATAAAAGAATATCATTTCAATATTGCGAAAGAACTCTTCCCTTCCAACCACCCGGTTTTTAATGAAGTAGCCAATACATTTGTGGAGATCGACTGGATGATAGAAGACGAGCCGCATGCCGACCATGATTTTATTTATGACCAGATCGTATCCATCGGCGAACTGGTTTCGACACGAATAGTTACTGCTTATCTGAATCAAACCGGCGCAAAGACCCAATGGCTGGATGTACGCGGCTATGTGCATACAGATAATAACTACCGCGAAGGCAATGTAAACTGGGATAAAACCAAAGCCAGCATCAGCCAGGAAATACCTGCACTGCTTGACAAAGGCATTGTAGTCACTCAAGGCTTTTTAGGCGGAACGTCTGAAAATTTCACCACCACTTTAGGTCGTGAGGGGTCAGATTATACCGCTTCTATTTTTGCGTCCTGCCTGAATGCGAAATCTGTTACCACCTGGAAAGATGTTCCGGGAATATTGAATGCCGATCCGAAATACTTTTCGGATACTGTTAAGTTCAATGAGTTGACTTATGCCGAAGCTATAGAAATGACTTACTACGGTGCAAGTGTGATCCACCCGAAAACTATAAAACCATTACAAAATGCCAAAATACCTTTATTGGTAAAATCATTTAACGATCCTGATGCTGAGGGTACCATTATCAAAGAATCAGCAGAAATGCATTTTGACAAACCGGTGATCATCCTGAAACAAAACCAGGTGCTGCTTTCTATATCTGCCCGTGATTATTCGTTTATATCAGAAGTTCACCTAAGCGAGATATTCAAACTATTTGCACAGAATAATATCAAAGCAAATGTGATGCAAACTTCTGCCTTAAGTTTCAGCGTCTGTTTCGACCTGAACCAGGAACGCTTTGAAAAACTTCTAGCGGGTTTTAGTGAAATTTTTAAGGTGAAATACAACAGCGAACTTACCCTGATCACCGTAAGACATTATAAGCTATATGATTTGAAAGGGCTTGTAGAAAACCGTTCGATACTAATGGAGCAGGTAAGCCGGAATACCGCACAAATGGTAGTTAAATAATATCTTATCTATTTAATTATTAATATTTTACCTGCTTTATTTAAACAAATAGATAAATCAGTCCCGCAAACACAGCTGCAATAATTGTATTCAAAAAATTGACGCCATTGTTAGTCAGCAAATGCTTTCTTTCCAGTAATGCGCCTAAAACAGAATCGGATAAATTGCCTATGGTGCCAGCCAGGATTATGATCCAAAAGCTCTTGTCCCAACCTAAACTTATCAGATAGATCAACGCTATAATTGCAGATCCAATTATACCGATCAAAGTCCCTTCAAGACTGACTACTCCGTCCAAACCTTTGGCGTCTTTCTTTCGCGAAATGATATTGTAAAATCGTCTGCCATAGATCATACCTAATTCAGATGATAACGTATCAGCCATAGCTGATGATAAGCTTGCTGCCATCATGAGGTTGAATAAATATGCTTCCTGGGTAAAGAAATAGCTCATTGCTCCCATAATGCCCGCTACCCCGCCGTTGGCAAATACCTGTCCGGCATCTCTTTTGGTGGATTGGTCATGCTGTACTTTAACTGCTGCTTTCTCTTTTTTCTTCCAAATAGTGGCCGCAGTTCCCAGTATAAAGAATGTGGCCAGCATTGATACACCGGTGTATCCAAAACCTAAATATATCAGGATAGCCATCACTGCTCCCGTCAAAGCACCGCCGATAGTTAGCTTCTTCGATACAATACTTGCGACCACAATCGCGATCAACAATAAAACAAAGGGTAATGAATGATAAATAGCCGGCATGTAAATGATTAAAACTGCATCCAATTACGCTAATAGGTTTACAGAATTAAAATTTATTTTACATTTGTACCAAACTTTAAATGATGAAAAAGATCAGCATATTACTTATTATTATAGGCATAGCGGTAATTATCTATTGCCTCTATTTTTTCCACCCATTACTGAATGCAGCCGATTCTGATACCATGAGCGTAAATCCACATGGTGTAAGATCACCGCAATGGCCAATATTCGTAGGTATCCTGACCACTTTTGTTGGTATTTGCTTCTATTTCATCGGTGTTGGCGAAGAAAAGAAAGCTAAAAGATAATTAAGAAAATATCCTGTTTACATAAAAGGGATATAACCAACCGGTTATATCCCTTTCTTTTTGTGGTTATAGAAAGTCTACTTCTTGTGCCCTATCAGGTAACCTATAATAAATGCCAGCACGATGAGTCCCCACCATATATATTGCAGCATTTGCATCCGCTCTATCTTTTTCTCAAGGTCCCTTCGCTCCGACTCGGCAGATAATTTGAGGTTTTGCAAACGCATATTCTGCTGCTGAAGCTTAGCCAGCGTTCCCCCTATCTCAACAGGCTTTTCTTTTTCTGTTTTGAATTGCTTTGTGAAACCGCCCTGCTTCAAAAACTTTTCGCCTTTGGGTTTCAAAACCAACTTATCGGGCAATTCGTAATCGCCGTGCTTGCCGGATTCAGCTATCAGGCCTTCCCGTAATAATATTTGCACCATGGCGAATGCAGTAGCTTCATCCTGGTCAAACAATTGCAGCAATTGCAACCTGGTCAGGCTATCCGGAATACCGAAGGCTTCCAGCACCGCATCCAGCATTTCGCACTCATATTCATTCAGTTCAGTCATACGCACAAAGTTGCTTATAAAACTTCAACATGGCAACTCATTTACAGCACCATATTCAGATTTGTCATACTTATTCGTCATGACCAAAACGCTAACATTAGGAAATTGTTGGAGGTAAAAAATATAAAGATGGCCGGGCTGAGGTTATCCGGCAATAGACAGGAAATAATCTACATCATCATACATGCTGTAGGGCTTACCTACCAGGCGAACCTGCTGCCCGTGCCTGATCCCTTGCAGTTGCACAGTTTGGTGGCGAACAACGGCTTCTTCATTAGCCAATAACTGGTATGCATCTTCCGACAGCAGGAAATCATTGTTCAGCTCCTTGGTTTTAGCTTGTAGACGGGAAGCGATATTAACCGGCAAACCCATTACCGACAATTGCGGCGTTTCATCTAAACCAAATTCGCCCACAAAGACTTTACCGGCATGTAAACCGATACCTATCTCCAGCGGACCGCCATAGTAAGGCTCAGCATAAGCCTCATTGAATAACTTAACGGTCTGGAACATTCCCTTAGCGGCCTGGTAGGCATTATTTACCGACTCCCTTAACCCGGTTTGCAAACCAAACACGGCATATAAACTATCCCCGGCAATTTCCACTACCTTGCCCTCGAAGTTCTTGATAACCTGGTTAAAGGCCGTAAACAAGCGGCGGACCACCTCGATCACCGTTTGCTCGGGCTGCGATTCCATCAGGCGGGTAAAGTCGCGGATGTCCAGGAATAAGATCGCCAGTTCCTGCTCCTTGTCAGTCCGGGCGGATATGGGGTTCAGTATTAAGTAATTCTTTTCCATGGTAGCGTATATAATAGAGTTGACGAATAGCCATTAAAAACATTTTAAGTAAAAGTAAAATGACGCCTATACTACCACAATGAAAAAGTGGTTAACCGGGTTGGGAAATCGGTGAAGGGGTGGTTTGGGGCGGTGAAGGTTACCTATTTGCCATTACCCAAACTCAAAATTACCAAATGAATCAGGGCGTTTCCCCCGATGAAAAATCGGGGGTCAGGCTGTCCGTTCATACGCCTTCAGGCCTTAGGCTCGGCCTGCACTGAGGCCCTCGAAGTGCCGGTATCCACTCCCATCCTTAACGCGTTTTGTTCCGTTCGTTTCTTTTGTAACAGTCGGAGCGAAACAGTTTTTCTGCACACATTTACTCTCCGCGCGTCATTGCGAGGATACGAAGCAATCTCTACATAGGACATTCAATGAAGCAGCGTTTTCTTGCTGAACGTTCATTAACAAATCTCTACTCCCTGATCTGCAAAGTCCGGAGATTGCCTCGTTCCTCGCAAAGACGTGGTGGGTTGTTTGTTTCGTTCTTTATTTTGTAACAGGGTTAAGCGAACAAATTCAGCTCTATACTATATATAATAGACATGTAACAATGATAAACTATTGTTTATGATTTTGGTCGTAAATAAGAGCACTTTAAGTCGTTATTAGCGGAAAAACCTCTCTTTTGAAGTCGTAGGAGCTATAGCGATAAATAAAGCTTTTTTTTATTTTCCACTTATCTCTTAAGTGCTTTATTATTCGATCTGTGAGTTTTATGATGCCAAGGATGCACAATTCAATATCAAATAAGTTTTTGACTATCTCTTTTGATATCTTCAAATACGTGTTGAAATCATTCAGCGTCATTAAATCAAATATAAAAAAATAGACTTATTAACTCATACGTCCCGCTTTTTTGTTGCGTTCTTTATTTGTAACAAGTAGAGAGCTCCCCCGTGAAAACACCCATTTTTCAAATTGATTTTCAAGTAATTGTTTAACTTATTAGTTTTAATAAACCTGATCGCAACGTTTTCCTAGCAATAGGAGCATTTTATATCTTATATTGACTCTCCTTATGCCACACCACAATTCAACAAACAATACCGGATCGAATACCAAAAGCATAGAAAAAATAACTCTTTTAATTAGCGTGTTCACATCTTTGCTTTCAGTTGTTGGCTTAATATATACTATATCAAAGGACAAAAAAGACTTTTCTCAACGACAAGTTGAGCTTTTTCATTTATTGGAAAAGGACAAAAAAGATTGGCAGCAAAAAGTTGTAGAATTTTCTTCAAATAATAGAAAATTCGATAGCACCTTTAATTTTCAGCGGCATTCTTTAGACACGCAGCTTGCGAGCAATTTAAGATTGGCCTTGCTTCAAAATAGAGGCGAAATTGAGAAAGAAAGGCGATATTTAGATGTATCCACGCTAACTGCTGTTTCCAATAGTATGGATTTACTTCTTCACAAAAGCCCCGATGAGGAGCAATTTATAAAATCAAAAGATAAATTGTATGAACTTAAACCTGGCGTCCTCATTTTGGGTGGAAAATACTTCAACTTATTGGAGACTTTTGAGAAGTATATATATGATTATGAACTCACCGAAAAAATTCTTTTGAAATTGGATACACTAAGAAATCTGAGTTTCAGTGTAGTAGAGAATTATAATCGAGTAGAATCATCAAACTATGAAAACAAATTCATAAATGTTGATGCTACTGAAAGGAAAACCTTTTATTCACTAAAAGTAAATCAGGTCGATGAGATCGTTAGCTCTATATCTAGTTTATCAAATAAGCTTGCCGTACTTTTTGACACCAGAGACACCATCAGAGGGGCAATTTATGGTAATATGCGTGGCTTAAGCGCATTCATGGTTTTTAATCTACATCCGTTTCGCGATAGTCTCAATAGAATGAAACAAATTTATTCTTTGAGCAATCATCAACAGCTTGACACGGCTGATTTTAAGAATCTAATTGCCATCAAAGATTTTAATGATTTCAATACATCTAATGATGGATTGATCAATGGTTTTTCGGAGCTTAAGAAAACCATATTAGAAAAGTTAATCGCGACTAAACGTAGTTACGATTCTCTAATGAAATCAAGTGTGAATTTTTATAGATAATTTCTAAAAATCCCCTTTGCCTGGCGCGAGTATGACGGGCCGGGCTAAGCGCAAAGGCTACTCGTGACTTTGTAAGTTGCAGAAGCGTCACAAGTACCCCAACCCTGTAATCCTGCCCTGCATACTCGCGCTAGATTGGGGTGTAATTGCTATAGCCGTAGACCTAAAAAGAATGTATAATTTAAGTGTAGTCTCCTATGCATTAATGTGCACAGTTAAAAAAAAGCAAAATTGCTATGCAAATGTGGATAAGCATTTGCATAGCAATTTTGCTCCCTTTCGGTCTATTTTCTTACAATAGGGGCTAAAAACGCATTTTTTTATCTCAAAATGAGAAAAAGGTTCACCAAAAAGTATTTGTCAAGCACTGTCACAAATAATTTTGTTGAGAAATTGAGCCAAAATTTTTTTGATACATAGATTTTAAGATATTAGTTTTGATGTATCAAAAAAAGCCCCGGGATGGCAGTCCCGAGGCTCAATAAACAAATACACCGGTCGGAATTTTACCGACGAATAAGGAGTTAGTTCTTCTTACTGTTTCATCTCTATCGGCATATTACCATTAGTCCATTAACAGGGCAACTAATGTATATGTCAAATTTATTTCTCTCAATCATTCGATTCAATTTGGAGTTTTCCACACCATGTTGGATTGAACCTGATTATCATTAATATGTCACTATAAATATTTGATTTACAGTTTATTGTAGCTGTGGAAAACTAAAAAATGAAAAGAAACGAAAGATTTTTTAGTTAATTTTGTTATGTTTTTAAAACTGGTAATTGGGCACTGTAATATAAAGTCGTTAGCGCTTAGGATGAAACTGTCTTAGAAGTCCTCCAGTTCGTCATTTTATCTTCTGTCTCAGCTGAGCATCCCAACGGGGACCCTGCGTTTTTAGAATATCTCCCCGTTACTTCAGCACCATTCCTAACAAAAAACCAAGATTTATTTATCCACGGCCCGCTTCAAAGTCGTATGAGTCGATCTGGCGCCCACCCGCAGGCTTATGGAGTCGCCATCGGCATAATACCGCCCTTTGTTTTTGATCTTCATTGTATTGATGTTAGCCGTGAACCATAAACTGTCACCGTTCACTTTGCCGCCCGAAATTTCGAAAGTGCCTATCTCCGACGTTACCGTACCTGTGAGCGTCGTGTCAGCGGTTTTAAAAGTATAAGTTATTGGAAATTCATTGCCATCGGGCCCTTTTAGCATAGCAGACCATTTGCCATCTATACCAGCAAAATAGGCGAACGCCGCGCCAAAGGAAAGGAGCAAAACCACCGTCATCAGTATCTTCTTTTTCATGATATGGAAGGGTAAATGATTTATTAAAAGTAAATATTAATTCTAAGGATATATACCAACCACTTAAAGGAAATTTGAAGTAATGCAGTACTCTTATATGCTTTTCAATTGTGGCCTTACCTTTGCAAAAAACGCTTGATAATCACTCTTGTGCTCTATGCTTGTTATTCTTGAGAAGCCACAATTTTCCATACAAATTCGCAGATAATTTATAAACGTGGTGCCATTAGGCTCATTTAAAAACAAACTATCGATGCTTCGTTGCTTTGTTAACTGAATTGAATAAGGCAGCCCACCGCTAATATTATCTTTATGCAGATAATCCGGGGCTAATTCTAAATATGGTGATTGAGAATTATCATCTTCAAGAATTTCGCCTAGATATTCTTTCCAGTCATCATCTGAAACGTAACTAACAATATCATCCAGACTATCGATTTGTATTGGATCGGCACATTTCCAAAACATTTCTGGCCTGGTTTCATAATCCCAGGTAAAATTACAGGAACCAACAATTTTGTAAAATAACTTTAAGGATAAAGGTATCTGTCCAAAATCACTGATGGCATTATCAAGTTTTACTAATAGCTCTTCTGTATCAGGTAATGGAGACTGTAAGGGTCTTTCAGAATTGAATTGAAATTCAGTTCTGAATGTGTAATTGATATTTTTTAATTCTGAAAAGATAACTTCAAGATTAAAAGCAACCCTGTTAAAAGTTTCAGTCAATACCTTCTGTATATCCGCAAAATGTTTATCGCTAAATGCTTCTTGCCCTATGTTGTAAATTTCAGAATACAAAGACCTACCATCTTCTCCGTCTATATATCGATTATAAAATGTCATGTTACTAAGATAGCATTTTCTGTTCCAGCAAGGTTTAACAACAATGCCGCCTACCTTTTTATTCCTTATCTTTAACCAAACCCTCACACCATGAAAAAATTTATCCTAATCACCCTGCTTTGCACTGCCTTCCTGTTGGGCTATGGTTTCAGCCGTATAACCAACCCGGCCAATAGCGGTTCGCGGGTAACGGGTATTGGCGGTATATTTTTTAAGGCCAAAGATCCTGCCGCGCTCAAAGCCTGGTACAGCAAAAATCTGGGCATCCGGATGACGAGTTACGGTTCAACTTTTGAGTGGCACCAGGGCATGGACAGCACCAAAAAAGGTTTTACCGCTTGGGCGCCGTTTAAAGAAACCACCAAATATTTTCAACCTTCTGATAAACAATTCATGATCAATTACCGCGTGGAAGGGCTGGACCAACTTTTGGCCCAAATGAAAGCCTCAGGCACCCTGCCGGTCGACAGTGTGCAAAAGGTGAGCTATGGTAAATTTGTACACGTAATGGATCCGGAAGGTAATAAGATCGAACTATGGGAGCCTAATGATGTGGAGTATGCCAAAATTGGTAGTGTGACTACTAAATAAACGGCGTATTTAGTTTCAGCAGGTCCATCAAAAACCCAGAACCGTCATGGCGAGGAACGAAGCCATCTCTACACTTGCAAATCAAATGTCCGGGGTTTCATTGCAGTGCCGAAAGCTTAAGGACATTCATAATCATCTCGTTCCAAAACCTATTCAAAATAGGTTCTAACGATAACTGAGGTTCACTGACCTGCAAAGTTCGGAGATGGCTTCGTTCCTCGCCATGACGTAGTGGTTAATTATTTATAAAACCCGCTTAACATATTTCCCGTAAAAGTCTATATGCCAATTACATGGGTAGACTTTGACGAATGTATAAATGACCGTATTGCACATTACCAGCAGCAATACGATCAGGCTACGCGCGTTTATAAAAAGCTGCTTAAAGAAGGCGGAAATAACCAGGAACAGGTGATGGATATCTTATCCGTTCAGCAAATGATGGCGGATGAACTGTGCAGGCTGCGAAGACTACGCAATAAATACGCGCAGGATGCTAAAATGATGATCACCGACCGAAAATTGGTCACTATCAAGCCAAACCGGCTGAATTAATCCCCTGTCCCCTCCTCTACTTTCACCAGAGGCTTTTGGCTATAGTGATCTTCTACAGCTCTTTTCAAGTACTGCAGGTCCGTCAACAGCGCTTTTTTATTTAGCTTTAATACAGGCCACAAAAACAGGTATTTTGGCCTCAGCAAAAGGTCGACCATGCAGGTAATAAGGCACCCGCTACCTGAAGATTCGGCGCGCATGGTCCAAACTGCATGCTTAAACATATCTGATTTTTCCAGTAATATTTTAGCCTGGTAATCAGGTATAAATTCTGTAATCCGGTACGACATTCTCAAACCCTCCTTTTGCCCTCTTTTTTTAGGAGCTATCGTATCAAAAGTAAAACCCACGGCAGTTGTCAGGTCAGTCGACGTGGGTATCATTTGCTCAACGCTGCGGTCCCACTTTGTTAAAAAAAATGGATCATTTAACAAAGCCCACACCTGAGCAGCAGATTGCGGGACTTTAATATGTGATTCTAAATGCATACTGTATCCTAGTTATTAGGTGCATAATGCAACTAATGTTGTTATTTACTGAGTCTTGTGCCTGCCTGTAACGCCAACGCAACTTTTTTAAATGCGCTTATTTCTTCGTCAGACAGGCCAGCTGTTAATTCAATCATCATCTCTGCTTCTATCGCCAGCACCTGGCGTAATACCGACAAACCCGCTTTTGTAATTATTATCATATTCTTTCGCAGATCGGTAAAATCCCCTGTTCTTACCACCCACTTTTTTTGCTCCAATTTGTTTATCTGGCGCAGTATAACAGATTTGTGCTTGCCTTCCATATTGGCAAAGTTTTGCTGGGTGATTTTGTCTTCGTTCATCGTTGAAAGCCTGTAAAGCAATACAAATTCAACCATACTTACATCATTCCCGCTGGCATTGATCCGTCTTTCAAATTCGTCGGTAATAAACTTATGGGTACGACCAACTATCGTGGCCAATGGTATTTCGGGATGTTCCATATAATCAATATATGAAGCAAATTTATAAAAATAGTTGCCATATGCAACTATTTTTATAAGCTCATTTTGGCCCAGGCCTCATAACCAAAAGACCTATATTTAGAATGATCCTTAAATCGTAAATAAGATGATGAAGTATAGTAGCTTATTTCAAAGAAGCAAGTGCGATTCGGGCCACGTCGTTCAACGCGCTTTTATCGGCACCCGAGCGGGCAATTACCCGCAAGGCATTGATACTCCCAAAAAGAAAACGGGCATAAGCGCGGGCAGAATTCTTAGTGGAGAAGTGCCCCATCTTTTGCCCCTTTTCTATCGCAGCAGTTAAAGCGTCTTCAACGCTCCGGTTATTAGCATGCACTAAGGCACCAATCTCTTCGTCCTGTCCGGCAATTTCAACTGCTGTATTCACCATAAAACATCCCCTTGCCGTGGTATCTTCGTTACTGTCTTTTACCAGGTCATCAAAAACTTGCTGAATCGCTTTTTCGGGATCGTCGGCATTATTCAGCAGATCGAGAACCGCCTGAGTTTGCTGTTCTTGATATTTTTTGAGAGCCTTTTGAAAAAGCGTCTTTTTATCTGAATAGGTATTGTAAAGACTTGAGCGGTTGATCTTCAACTCATCCACCAGGTCTTGGGCTGATGTGGCATTATAACCTTTTCTCCAAAAAAGGTTCGTCGCTTTCTCCAGCAGTTCATCCTCGTCAAATTCCTTTTTGCGTGCCATTATTTCCTCCTCACAAAAATATGTTTTCTTAGACTATTTGGTAAACTGCCCATACCCGGGGCATATTGTCCGGGTATGGGCAGTTAAATCAATATACCACTGCGTTTACAGTTAAACCGCCATCAGCAGTGATTTCAGTTCCGGTAATGAATGAAGCATCATCGGAGGCCAGGAAGCGGACCACGTGGGCAATTTCTTCAGCTTTACCAAAACGGTTAAGCAATATTCTTTGTCCCAATATTTCGCCAAAACCATTCACTTGTTCCTGGCTCAAACCTAATTTACCATAAAGCGGGGTTTCTATAGGACCAGGAGAAACGGCATTTACACGTATTTTACGTGAAGCTAATTCGCGGGCTAATACTTTATTTAATGAAAGTAATGCGGCTTTGCTTGCTGCATAAACGCTGCTGTCGGGCATTCCCAAAACGGCATTTACTGATGTATTAAAAATGATCGAAGCACCATCATTAAGAATTGGCAGGAATTTTTGAACAGTGAAATAAACACCTTTAACATTGGCATTCATAATGGCATCGTAATGTTCTTCGGTAGCGGTTGCCAGCGGACTGAAACTTGCCAAACCGGCATTCAGAAACAGCACATCTACTTTGCCATATTTTTCTTTTACTTCAGCAACTAACTGATCGATCTGATCCAGTTTGCTTTGATCTGAAATTATTCCGGTTACGCCCAGTTCGTCAGAAGCTTTTTCAAGGGACTCTTTGTTACGGCCAGTTATAACCACTTTGGCGCCATGCTGGGCCAATTCCTGTGCTGCTGCATAACCTATACCGCTGTTACCACCTGTAACTACGGCAACTTTATTTTCTAAGCTTTTCATTTTTTTGGATTGTCTTTTAATGATTAACGATACAAAGATCGTTATTTTGAAACGATCGTTTCAAAATAATTGTGTAATCTTTTTGTCATTTGTAAGGTCTGATTTTAAAGGTAGCCAAATGATTGCGGTATCTACACTGTGGCGCGAAAATTCTCATTTTTGTCGCGATTGGCCTTAACGTTAAAGGATATATGTTCCTATTTTTATCTTCATGATAAAGCTATTATTAACCTCATCTGGCATCACTAATAAAAGCATGCGCGATTCGCTTGTTCAGCTTCTTGGCAAACCAATCAATGAATCAAGCGCACTTTTCATACCGACGGGTGTATACCCGTTTGTCGGCGGCCCTAATTATGCATGGTGGCCCATCGGCGGACAAAAGCACTCAGCTTTGGTTGGACTTGGCTGGAAATCGATGGGTTTACTGGAGATCACCGCCCTTTCCAGCATAGACAGAGACACCTGGCTGCCTGCGATTGAAGAAACTGATGCGCTGTTGGTTTGGGGAGGTGATCCACTTTACCTGGCTTACTGGTTTGAGCAGTCCGGACTTGCAGCCGTCTTAAGGTCTTTAGATAAAGACCTGGTCTACGTCGGCGTGAGTGCGGGAAGTATGGTTGCAAGCACCGTTTTCGGCGAGACCTATAGCAGTCCACGAGCCGGAAGTGGTACGCCGCTAACTTCGGAAAATATGGTATTCAATATAGATGGGCGCGACATTAGCAAAACATTCATGACCGCTAAAGGCGCAGGGCTCACCGATTTTGCCATTATACCGCATTTCAACAATCCAAATCATCAGGACGCCTGCGGACTAAATGCAGAGCACTGGGCTGTGAAGATTCCGGCAAGGGTATATGCTATTGATGAACAAACAGCTATTACAGTGGTAGCTGGGCAGGCCCAGGTGATTTCTGAAGGCGAATGGAAATTATTTAATAATCAATAAGGTTAAAATAAAAAGTCCGATATTCAAACTTGAACTGTTTGCCCACCTATATCAGGACAAACAAAAATTCATAAAACCGTCTTTGTTACTTTTCTCATATGCATACCTAGTTTTGAATATAGGCCCGATACCCTGAGATGTAAAATTTATTGCTGTCAAACCAGTGTGGTGCGATTGTCTGGCCATCCTGTATAAATGATATGATAGGATTTGAACATCCGCGCCGACCCTGTGTCGCATCGGTCATAATATTTGATATTGAAACAGTCCTATGCTTTGCGGGTATATAAATTTGCCAGTCAAAATTGGGGTTGATAAAGTGATTAGGATCGCTGGAATTAACATCCACAATAGTAGTATCATGCATCCTTGTATAAATTCCGGAATAGCTGTCAATAACTATAACTGTATCAATAAGATGCTGAAAGTTATCGTCACGCTTATAAGCTCTAAAAACTATGGTATCAATATCTGCAGGCGTAAAACCTATAAATGCAGGGTTTATATAGTCGGGTTTACAAGTATGCTCAGGGCAGCCCATTAAACTTACTGATAATATGAGCAGGGGAATAATTATTTTTATCATAACAGGTTTTTATTCTTCAATACGTTTATAATTAAATATACGCGACACATCATCGAAGTGGGATGATGACTGATTGCTATTTAATTCTGCCGGCTTCTGAATAATCCGCGTGCTCATTAACAACCTGTACTTTCTGGGTATTCGTGTTGACGTCTTTTTGAAAAATAAATTTCATTGGTTTAGCCGGCAGCAAAAAAGTACGCTCTCCAACCGGTATTAGCTACAAAAATAAAAACTACTAACGATTGCACGTTTTTATTACATATTGCGTTCGATTCGATACAATTTTGTATTAAACATCCGCAGTTATATGCCCCTCTTTGGCTCAAATCAGTACCGATGCCAGAGCTCGATTAAAATCAATCTATTTTTCGCGCGACTTTAACCATTGCTGGTATTTTTCCTCGAGCCACAGGTTCTCGTCGTGCCGGTAAGCCGGAGTAGTTACCGTATAGTGATCCCCGGGATAGTATGCGAATGTGATCGTGGCGTTGATCCTTTTCATCTCGTCTTCCAAAAGGTGAATTGGAAGATTCAGGGAATAAGTGTCCTCATTACCTACAGAGATTCGTATTTTATCCCGAAGGTCACCTTTTAACCTGCCCCAATTATTCCTGAGGTAAAGCGACACATCATATTGTTTCCAGTGTTCGAGCACATCAAGTCTCATCTTGCCTGTAGTATAGTCATATAAGCGTCTCACTTGCCCATTCTTATCGCGCGGCCCGTAAACGGCGTCAAAAGAAATACCCTGCTCACCTCGGTAAATCACCTCTTCATAGTCGTATTTATAGTTTGCTATCGGTTCTTCTTTATACTTATTCACTTTTACACATGACCGGAAGTCGACCGGGTCAGGCGCACTGGCATTGATCCCAACAAATAATTTAGGGTAGTGTATCTGCAACCAAAGGCACGCCCATCCTCCACTGCTGTGTCCTTTCGCCAGGAATGCGCCATTACAATGGTATTTTTTTTCAAGCAAGGGTATAAATTCCTTAGTTAGTGCGTCGGCCCAGGGGCCCATATTCTCGCTATTGGCATAAACACAATGTCCCAGACGACAATTCCCATCGAGGTAAACTTTAATACAGGCTGAAGTATCGATTGGAAAAGCGGATGCCGTATCGCCATTTTCTTTGGAGTAATGATGATAATCGCTACCATAGCCTCCAATCATAAACACGACCGGAAATTTCCTTTTAGTCTCACTGAAATATTGCTTTGGCAGAATAACTGCGCCATCAACAGACATCGATTTATGATTGAATTTACTCAGCAATTGGGACGGCGCTTTGAGCTCCTTTACATAGGTGCTATTGACAAAAACCAGCGGTGGCACTACTTGATCGCATACCAGTTTAATTACCTGCGTTTTATCTTCAGCAAAATTAACCTGGACGGTTTTGCTGTACAAGTTACCCGGACTTGTACCAATATTACGCCCGCCGAGGTCTCTGTCCCATACTGCCTGAACATAATAGGTCCCCTGCTCCAGCTTACTCAATGGCGTGGGGTGCGATTGTGTATCGTCGTCAAAAATCACTGTTTCGTCCGGCTTAACACCCTTAACTATCTTACCGTAGACCGGGTTATACAACTCGTCTTTAGGTTGTTTATTCTCTTTAGAAAGATAAAGGATAACGTGGCCTGTAAAAGGCCCGCTGAACGCTGAACTGGAATACCTAACGTTGAATTGCTGAGCGTCTGCATGGTCTACCGACATAAACCAGATGAGAAAACTAATAACAATATATCTCATAATGTTTTTTCTGTGTGTTGAACTGAGACGAATTTACCGTTCATATTAACATGGGAATAGAACGTAATTTGCTTTTTTACAGATATCGGAATTTGGTCGGCAACAAAGAAGTATACGCCTTAAAGCTTCTGGTAAAATGGCTCTGATCTGAAAAATTACAGGCATAGGCTGTTTGGGTTAAAGAACTATCATGATTCTTTATCATGGACAATGAACGTTCGACGCGGAGTTTACGCAGATAACTACCGAGCGTACATGCAAAATAAATTGGAAAGTGCTTGGATATAGTGACAGGGTTTACCCCTGACGCTTCCGATAATTGTTTCAGGGTGATGGTTTCACTCCATCTGTCGTTTAATAGCTCGTGCACAACATTAACCCATGCTGGTGGTGTTTTAACACGCCCCACTATACGTGAAAGTGAAGCAAATTCCAGAAACAGCATCTTTATCGAATCATTTGAAAGGTCATCATTACATAATAGTTCAGCATAGATCTTTAAGATAAGAAATTTTGCGTCGGGAGATTTTTCAACAGCGCTGCAAATAACATTTTCGTCGATATCACTTTCTGCAAATAGTCCAGGTTTAATATCAACAGAAATATAACGAGTAAGTGCGCTCATGAAAATAGTCTCATGAATCTCTCCCGCATGTAAAAATGCAATATCAGATGTTTTTCGTTCATAGCTATGATGTTGCCTTTTTTCAAGGCATTCGCCATCCAGGATAAAAACAAGATTGGCATGCTGATGGTAATGCCTTCCGGGACTGGCACCTGCACTATCCTGAGCAGATAACCGGATGCCAAGATCGCCGCACTGGGTTATTATGTCTTTGGTAAATGCAGGTCTATTCATTGAGTTTTTACGGAGGATGTCCCCGCGCTGAACCATTCATAACTCTTGTGCCAAAAGCACAGTTAATTGATAATTAGCAAGATATACCAGAATGAAGATTGAAAAATTGTGCTATAACCGTACACTTAACGTACGTTTATGACCGATTTGGCAAATGCTTT
>Ga0310811_10002723_pt1 | contig 22084 bp, 22 predicted proteins | sample YCmetagenome_FD_207642 | JGI IMG/M metagenome (GOLD analysis project Ga0310811, IMG submission 207642) | Soil microbial communities from experimental microcosm in Duke University, North Carolina, United States - YC | ecosystem: Engineered > Artificial ecosystem > Soil microcosm > Unclassified ...
AGTCGATCGAATGGCCGCCGGCGACTGGAATGCCGGCTGTGGCGCAAACAGAGGCGCCGCCCTTCAGGATCTCGCGCACCATCTCGGTCGGGATCTTGCCCAGCGGCATGCCGAGGATGGCGAGCGCCATCACCGGCTTGCCGCCCATGGCATAGACGTCAGAGATCGCGTTGGTGGCGGCGATGCGGCCGAAATCGAACGGATCGTCGACCATCGGCATGAAGAAGTCCGTCGTCGCGATGATGCAGGTGTTGTCGTCGACCTGCCACACTGCGGCATCGTCGGAGGTTTCCGTGCCGACCAGAAGCTGCTTGTACACGGCCGCCGCCGGCTGGTCGGCCAACAGTTCCTGCAGCACCGACGGTGCGAGCTTGCAGCCGCAACCGCCGCCGTGGGCGAGGCTCGTGAGCCGAACCTGATATGTGTTCATGTCGATGACTCCTGTTGGCCAGGAGAATAGCACCAGGTCGGCCTCAGGGGAGTCTCCTTCAGGTTCAGGCCGGCAGTGCCAGTGGGGCCTGGTCGACGCGGAAGGAGGCGATGCGCCGAGCCTGCCGGGCGCCGAGCGGGAGGACGAACGGCAGCAACAGGTCGCGCAGAAAGATGGAAATCGGGCCGCTCGCCAGTTTCCGCGCGCCGTTGCGCCTCGCGACCTCCATGACGGTGCGCGTCCGGTCCTTACGCAGGAACTCGAAGCGCTTGAAGGCCGCCGACGGCTTCGTCGAGTCCTCCAGGCAGGCCGCGAGCACCACGGCATCCTCCAGCGCCATCGACGCACCCTGGCCGGCGTGCGGCGCGACGGCGTGCGCGGCGTCGCCCAGCAGCACCACCCGTTGCGTGTGCCAGGTGGCGAGCGGTGGCAGGTCGTTGATGGGATAGTAGCGCTCCATGGCCGGCACGGCGGCGAGGATACGCGGGATCGGATCCGGATCGCTCTCATGTAGCGAGCGCAGGAAGGCCATGTGGGCGACCGGGTCAGTAACCGGCGCGAGGTCCTGCTCGGCGAGCGGGTAGGAATTGAACCAGTAGACCGGCCCGTTGCCTTCCTTCTGGTAGCCGAAGTAGGCCCGGCGGCCAAAGGTCATGCGCATGACGCCGCCGGTCGACGGCACGCCGGGCACAAATCCCACGCCGCCCGTGCCGACGAGGCCGGTGTAGCGTGGCGTCGGCAGGTCGGGAAAGACCGCGGCGCGCACGGCGGAGCCGAGCCCGTCGGCCGCCGCGACCATGTCGAAGGTGAGGGGAGTCGAGCCCTCGAAGGACAAGGTCACGTTCGCCGCCGATTCGCTGACGGCGGTGAGACGCGTGTCGTAGTGCAGCTCCACGCCGGCCAGGCGCGCCGCATCGATCAGGATGCCGATCAGCGTGCCGCGGCCGATCGTTACGCTGTCCACGATCCCGTCCGCGCCGTCGCCGGTCCAGTCCACGAAGCCGAGGCTGCGGCCATGGTGATTGCAAAGCTCGACCGCCCGCGTGGCGAGACCGGCATCGACGACGCGACGGTCCGCGCCCAGCGCGCGGAGCGCGCTCAAGCCGTTGGGCGCGAGGGTGACGAACGCGCCTTCGGTCCGGCAGGCTTCCTCGCTGCGCGCCTCGAACACGACCGGCCGGTAGCCGCGCCGGGCGAGCAGCGTGGCGAGGGCGAGGCCGGCCATGCCGGCGCCGCAAATGGCAATGGAGGAGACGGGGCGAAAGGCCTGGACTGTCATGATGGTCGCTCCTTCGGCGTGACCCGCATTGCGTGCCGGCGGTCACGGTTTATATTTGACATGTCTGATGATACGATGGTCAAATAGTTAGATGATCGAAATAAATAAGTCAAGAGAGGAGCGCTCGCGTCTGAAAGGGGAGATCGTCTCCGCCCTCATGCGCTGGCAGGAGGCGACGCAGCTCTTCGACGAGACGGTGGGCGAGCGGCTCGGCCTCACGACTGCCGAGCGCCATTGCATGTCCTTTCTCGTCGAGGGGCCGCAACCGGCGGGAGCGATCGCCGAGACGATCGGCCTCACGCCGGCCGCGGTAACCTCGCTCGTCGATCGCCTGGAAGCGCGGGGATTCGTGGCGCGGCAACGCAACGAGACCGACCGCCGCCAGGTCCTCGTGGCACCGACCGAGGCGGCGACCAAGATCGGGGAGCGCTACTACGGTCAGATCGCTCAGGAGGGTGAGGCGATGCTCGAGGCCATGAGCACGGCCGAGCTTGCCGTCGTGAAGAATTTCATAACGGTCGCACTCGAGCTCCAGCAGCGCCAGATCGAGCGCATCCGCAACGACAAGGCCAAGCCGCCCGCCGGCCTCAAGCCGCGGCGATCTTGACTTCATGCACCTCTCCCCTGCTAGGGGAGAGGACGGGTGAGGGGGGATGCGCGCCGATTCCCCTCACCTAGCCTCTCCCCCAAAGGGGAGAGGAACATGACTACTCGTAGAAGTCGGGCGAGTGCTTCACGCTCTGGAAGGTGGGCAGGTCGTGGTTGATCCAGAGCAGCGCCTTCTTGTCGGCCACGAGCTTGGCGAGCCGCGCATGCGAGGCGTGCGTCTGGTCGGCGCTCACGTTCATCGACGGCACGCGGTCGTTGTCCCAGTTGTCCTTGAAGTGCGAGGCATCGCCTGTCAGCACGATCCAGCCGGTCTTGGCCAGATGCACCAGCAGCGACTGATGACCCGGCGTGTGGCCGGGCGTCGAAATGATGGTCACGCTGCCGTCGCCGAACACGTCGAGGTCGCCCGAGAGCTCGCGGATCGGACGGTCTTTCTTGAACGGCGCAGGCTTGCCGGGTGCGAAGGCCCAATCGAGCTCGGCCTTCTGGATCAGGAGCGTCGAGGTCGGGAAAAGGTCGACATTGCCGATGTGGTCGCCATGGGTGTGCGATACAGCGACGAAGGCAATGTCGGCCGGCTTCACCTTCACCTCGCCGAGCTGGGCGGCAAGCTTCTTGGCGCGGCTCGCCGTGCCGACCGGCGTGGTCACCGGCTTGTCCGCGACCGCGTCGGGAAAGCCGGTATCCCACAGGAGCCACTGTGTCCCGTGGCGGATCAGATAGCAGTTGTCGGAGAACTCGATCGGCTTGCCGACATTGACGCCCGGCGACCAGCGCGACTGGTCTGTTGCAGCGTTGTGCCCGCAATCCATGACGTAAAGCCGATCCGCGGTCTGCGCCGCCGCCGGCAAGGCGACGGCCAGCGCGATCGCCCCTCCGAGAAGCAGTTGATTGAGTTGCATGAATCCCTCGTGTCATCCCGAACAAAGTGAGGGATCTTTGATCAACACAGACAAGGATCCCTCACGTCGTTCGGGATGACACCGTTTCTTCTCTACAGGAGCAATGTCGGATCGATGTTCACTTTTGCGGGACCGGCTGGTCGTCGAGCCATCGGCGCGCTTCGTGGATCTCGCGGAAGATCGCGAGCGGGCGGCTGACCTTGGCCGCTTCGGCAAAGATCGTCGCTTGGGCATAGCTCTCGTCGGTGGCGGCCACGATCGCCAACGGCCCGATCTGGCCGTGCTGGGCGTAGTACATGACCCGCGCGCCCAGTGCCTTCAGGTTCTCCTCGCTGAGCGCAGCAGGTGTATGCGTGATCTCGAAGATCTTGCGATAGGACATGCCGCCCTCGGCGGTCACGCCAACAAAATATTGCTCGATGTCCGCGACGGTGACGTCATCCCTCGCAACGGCGATCACCAGCCGGGAAGAATGGGAAACGGTCCACTGAACGGGCATCCGTCACGCGAAGCCACCGGCTCAGGCGGCAGAACCATGAGGGGTGGCTGCCTCGGCAAGGTAGCGGCGCTGACCGAGTGCCGTTAACTGGATACGGCCGTCGCTTTCTTCGACCAGCGCCAGCTGCTTCAATCGCTCCACGGAACTCGATCGCAGATGTCCGGGCATCGAGATGCCATTCGCCACACGCCGCAAAGCCGTCGCTTCGTTGGGGCTGAGCGGGGCGATCAAGCCGCGTTCCATTGGCACCTCCTGCTCATCGAGGATATCAAAGCCTGTTGCGGCGGGGGTGGCAACAAAATCCATGTGAAGAGACTGTGGCGAGCCCTACTACTTGCCTCACCGGTGCAAGAACGGGGAGAGTTTTCGGAGCGTCGCTTGGCACGCGATTTGCGAATTTTCCGAAGTGTTTCCTCTGTCGAGTGGGAAGTAGAGCGGGCATGATGCCCTAAAGGGATGGAAACACCGCGCAAGCGGGGCATCACAATGGGGAAGAATTGAATGGCGGGGCTGCAGGCCCTTTCGCTCGACGGGGTGTCGAAACACTACGGTCCGGCGAGGGCGCTGGACGATGTATCGCTCACAGTCGCAGGGGGAGAATTCCTGACACTTCTGGGGCCATCCGGCTCCGGCAAGACGACGCTGCTGATGTCCATCGCCGGTTTCGTGGCGCCAACGGGTGGGCGCATTCTTCTGAATGGGCAGCCGATCCAGCACTTGCCGCCGGAAAAGCGCAATTTCGGCATGGTGTTCCAAGGCTATGCGCTGTTCCCGCATCTCAGCGTGGCGCGCAACGTCGCGTTTCCACTCGAGGTGCGCGGCACGCCCAAGCCCGAGATCGCGAGCCGGGTGAAGGAAGCACTCGAGCTGGTGCAACTCGGCGCCTTGGCCGAGCGCCTGCCCCGCCAGCTTTCGGGCGGGCAGCAGCAACGCGTGGCCCTTGCCCGTGCTCTGGTCTTCGCGCCGCACCTGTTGCTGCTCGACGAGCCGCTGAGCGCACTCGATCGCAAGCTGCGCGCCGATATGCAGATCGAGTTGAAGTCCTTTCATCGCCAGGTCGGCCTTACCTTTATCTATGTCACGCATGACCAGGAGGAGGCGCTCAGCATGTCGGACCGGGTCGCCATCCTGAACGAGGGCAGGCTGCTGCAGATGGGGGCGCCGGCCGAACTCTACGAGCGACCGGCCACGCGCTTCGTCGCCGAGTTCCTGGGCAAGAGCAATTTTCTCGCGGGTTCAGTCGAAGGGCGTTCGGCGGACGGGTTCACCTTTGGCTGCAACGGCCTGGCGTTCGAGCAGAAGGGCGATGTGGCGACGACCATGGGCGCCCCGGTGCTGGTGGCGCTGCGGCCCGAGCGGATGTGCCTTGTCGGCGATCAGGCGCAGCCGCGCAACCAACTCGACGGCACGATTGCCGAGTTCAGCTACCTCGGCACGTCGTTCCATCTCCTGGCGGACACAGCGGTCGGGCGGCTCGCCGTCACCGTCCCCACCTGGCGCCATGGGGCGCCGCCGGTCGTCGGTGGCAAGATCCGGTTGGGTTGGGACCCGGATGCGTCGGTCCGGGTGGAGGATGATCAGAAAAAGGGAGGCTCAAGATGACCAGGCTGCAGACATTTGCCGAAGACCAGGCGGAGATTCTCGCACTGTCGCGGCGCACGGTGCTGAGGGGAGGCGTGGCGTTGGGGGCAGCGGCAGCGGGGCTTGGCGGCCCGGCCCTGGCCGCGCCCAAGGAAGTGGTGCTCGCCAACTTCGGCGGCGACGCGGTGAAGGCGATGACCGAAGCCTTCGTCGTCCCGTACGAGAAGGCCACCGGCGGCAAGATGGTGATCGATGGCTCCGGTCCATCGAACGGCAAGATGAAGACCATGGTGCTGGCGAAGAACGTCACCTGGGACGTCGTCGATTCGGGGCTTGGCGGGACGGGCGAGCTCGGGCCGACGGGGCTTCTCGAGGAGATCGACTATTCGATCGTCGACAAGAACAAGGTGACGCCGGGCTTTGCCTACAAATACGGCGTCTGCAACTACATGTTCTCGACGGTGATGGCCTGGGATACCGGCAAGGTGAAGGAGAAGCCGACGCTCGCCGATTTCTTCGACACCAAGAAGTATCCGGGCAAACGGCTGATGCGCAAGGATAGCCAGGCCATGCTCGAACTCGCGCTGATGGCCGAGGGCGTGCCGGCCGACAAGCTCTATCCACTCGATGTGCCGCGCGCGATGAAGAAAGTCGCGTCGATCAAGAAGGATCTGCTGTTCTGGTCCTCCGGCGCGGAAAGCCAGACCATGCTGCGCGAGGGCGAGGTCGTGATGGGATGGCTGTGGCACACGCGCGCCGTGCTGCTGCAGAAGGACACCAACAAGAAAGTGACCTTCTCCTTCGACGGCGGCTTGCTGCAGCCCGGCCTGTGGGTCGTGCCCAAGGGCAATCCCGCCGGCAAGCAGGTGATGACCGCCATTGCCTCGATGCAGGCGCCGGAAGGCCAGGTGAAGCTGCTGGCTGTGATGGGCAATGGCCCGGCCAATCCGGCCGCAGCGTCACTGGTCCCGGCGGAGCTCAACGCGATCAATCCGGGTGCCGCGGAAAACGTGAAGGTGCAGGCCAAGATCGACGCGGAGTGGTACGAGAAGAACTACGCCAAGGTACGCCAGGACTTCCTCGACATGATCACGTCGTGATCGTGGGAGATCGCCGCACGTCCTGGCTGATGATCGCGCCGGCGCTGGTGCTGGTGGTGGTGCTGTTCTTCGCGCCGCTCCTGCGCGTATTGGTGATCAGCTTCACCGAGCCGTCGGTGGGCTTCGACAACTATGCGCTCCTCTTCACCAACGCCTCGATTCAACGCACGCTGATCACGACCTTGCGCATCTGCGTCTTCACCACGGCGATCACCCTGGTGCTGGCCTATCTCGTGGCCTACGTCCTGACGCACGCGCGACCGGCGGCGCAGCGGCTGATGCTGCTGGGCGTGCTGCTGCCGCTCTGGATGTCGGTGCTGGTCCGCGCCTTCGCCTGGGTGACGCTGCTGCGCCGCGAGGGGCTGATCAACAAGGCGCTGCAGGGGATGGGCCTGATCGACCATCCGCTGTCGCTGATGTGGAACGAAACCGGCGTCATCATCGGCATGGTGCATTACATGCTGCCGCTCGGCATCCTGCCGTTGTGGTCGGCGATGCGCACCATCGACGGTCGCGTCGTGGCTGCGTCGCGCGGCCTGGGCGCGGGGCCGGTGCAGGCCTTCCTGCGCATCTTCCTGCCGCTCAGCCTGCCCGGCGTGATCGGCGCCGGGCTGCTGGTGTTCATCTTCTCGCTGGGCTTTTTCATCACGCCGGCGATCCTGGGCGGCGGCAAGATCATCATGGTCGCCGAATATATCGACGGGCGGATCCAGGAGACCCTGCGCTGGGGCGTCGGCACCATGGTTGCCTCGACGCTGATCGCAGCCATCTTCCTCCTGATGATGGTGCTCGGGCGCATCGTCGACCTGCGCACGCTGTTCGGGGCGAAGTGATGGACCAGACGCTGCAGCCGGGCCGCTCCGTGCGCACGCTGGGCTGGACCGTGATCTGCTTTCTGGTGCTGCCGATCCTCGTGATCTTCCCGGTCTCGGTCACTGACCAGCGTTTTCTCTCGATGCCGCAGCAGGGCATCTCGTTGCAGCACTATGCCAACCTCTTCACCAGCCCCGAGTGGCTTTCGAGTATCGGCCAGAGCCTGGTGATCGGCGTCGCCTCCTCGGCGATCGCGGTGACGGCCGGCACTCTCTGTGCCATCGGCTGCTGGCGGCTATCGTCGCGCGCCGGTGAGATCGTGCGCAGCCTGATGCTGGTGCCGATCGTCGTGCCGACCATCGTCTATGCGGTCGGCATCTATCGCTTCTGGGTCGATCTGCGCCTGCTCGACACCTATGCCGGCGTGATCCTGGTGCACGTGGTCACGGGCATTCCCTACGTCGTGATCACGGTGTCAACGGCGCTGGCCGGTTTCGATCAGCGACTTGAGCAGGCAGCGCGCAATCTTGGCGCCTCCATGCCTCAGACCTTGTGGCGCGTCGTGCTGCCCTCCATTCTGCCCGGCGTGGTTTCGGGCGCGATCTTCGCCTTCATCCAGAGCTGGGACGAACTCGTCATCGTGCTGTTCATCGCCAGCCGCGCCATCTTCACTCTGCCGCGGCGCATCTGGGACGGCATCAACGAGCATCTCGACCCGACCATGGCGGCGGTCGCGTCGGTACTGATCCTGCTGTCAGCCTTGCTGCTGGTCCTCGACCTCAGCATCCGGCGAAAAAGAGAAGGATGATGGAAGGCAAGAAGAGCGCAATCGGATGGGTGGACGACAACTTCAATCGGTTGTCGGCCGACCATCTCACGATCTGGAACTATCACGAGCCGTCGTGGCGCGAATACAAATCGGCGAAGTGGTACGTCGATCGGCTGCACGCCGAGGGCTTTACGGTCGAGGAGGGGTCGGGCGAGATGCCGACGGCCTTCTGCGCCAGATGGAGCAACGGCAAAGGGCCGGTGATCGGCGGCTATGCCGAGTACGACGCCATACCCGGCCGCAGCCAGGCGGCGGTGCCTTATCGCCAGCCCCGCGAGGGCGTGAGCAAGTACGCCGCCGGCCACACCGATCCGCATTCCGGTCTCGGCATCGGGGCGCTGGCAGGCTTCCTCGCCGCCAAGCATGCGATGGAGAAGCACGGCGTCACAGGCACGCTCGTGTTCCTGGGCGAGCCGGCGGAGAAGATGTGCGGGTCGAAGCCCGTGCATGCGGCCAAGGGCTACTACGATGGGTTCGACGCGGCCATCAGCTTCCATCCGCATTCGTTCCAGGCCTTGAGCAACGGCTGCTTCTGGGACACCCACTCCGCGCCCTACTGGAGCCGCATCTACACCTTCGAATGCAACGAGCCCGAGACCTGGCAGAGCCAGCAGTCGGCCGCCGCGGTCGCGCATCTGCACTCTGCCGCCCGGGCGCCCGGCGCGATCGATGCGGTATGCCTGATGTACACCTCCTCAAAGTATCTCAAGGAGGCGATGCTGCCGCACACCGGCTCATGGAGCCTGAACGAGTTCATTCCGGTGGCGGGGCTCGCGGCGGCCGACAACATCGCGCCGGTGTTGTCGCAGATCCAGTATTCGCTGCGCGCGCCCGACCTCGAGATGTGCGAGCGCGTCTTCGCCGTGCTCGACAACAATGCCCGGCATTGCGCGGCCATGACCCACTGCTCCGTCGAGAGTGCCTGGATCACCAAGACGCGGGCGGGTCTGCCCAACCACGCGATGACCGAGATCACCTTCAGGAACTTCGAGCTGGTTGGGCCGCCCAAGTGGAGCGACGAGGCACGTGCTTTCGCGCGCGAGATCCAGAAGAACCTCGGCTTCGAGCCGATGGAGGAACCTTTCGCACCCGAGATCCAGCGCCTCTCGCCACCGCAGGAAGCGGAGCAGTCGTTTCGCGCACAACTGCCGCCGTGGCAGAAGAACCTCGCAGCTGACGACTATGTCGAATACACCTGGCATGCGCCGACGGTGCGACTCTATGTGAGCCGGCCGACGCTCGCGTCGCCCAAACCCGGCTATCGCTATCCCGACTGGTGCCGCTACGCCATGATGGGCACGCCGGCTTGCATCGATCCCATGTGGTCGACCGCAGGCAAGGTGATCGGCGCGACCATCCTCGATCTCATGACGGACAAGGCGGCTCTGGAACGCGCGCAGGCCGAATTCAGGGAGCGGACTGGCGGCGGTGTCGGCGGCTCCAAATGGGTGCCGCCGCTGCTGCCCAAGGATTTCCCGCCGCCGATCGACTATCGCTGGCCCGAGTACGTGACCACGGTGCGCGGCGAGGAATGGACCATACCGACGGAGAGAAAAACCTCACCCTGAGGAGGCCCGCAGGGCCGTCTCGAAGGGTGAGCACCTAGCTTGTTGTCCATCCTTCGAGACGCGGCCTGCGGCCGCTCCTCAGGATGAGGTCTTGTTGAAAGGAAGGAAGTGATGGGAATCGTTACCGAGGCGGAATATCGATACAATATGCTGATCAAGACCTTCGCCTCGCGGCCGGAGCCGGCGTTCGAGACGGAGAGTGAGCAGACTGAAGTCTGGGGACAGAATTGGGGCTGCAACAGCGATGTCGGCAATCTGCGCAAGGTGCTGATGCACCGCCCGGGCGATGAGCTGAGGGTCGTCGACCCGGCCAAGAAGCTGCCCGACATCGGCGCCTACGGCGACCCGGAGACCGGCTGGTACTGGCGCGGCGACGTCGCACCCGACCTCAGGTCGATGCAGGAGCAGCACGACAGGCTGGTCGAGGCTCTGCGCGAGGAGCAGGTCGAGGTCGTGTTCCTCGACCAATGCGCGACGGGCAAGATGAAGTCGATCTACACGCGCGACTCGGTGATTGCGGTGAACGGCGGCGCGATCGTGACGCGCCTGGGTCCGCCGGTGCGGCGCGGCGAGGAGCTGCCGGTCACCCGCACGCTGGCCAGGATGGGCATGCCGATCCTGCGCACCATCCACGGCACCGGCATCATGGAAGGCGGCAGCTTCGCCTTCATCACGCCCAGGGTGGCGGTGGTCGGCATCTCGAGCCGAGTCAACGAGGAGGGCGCGCGACAGCTCGAGGAGGTGCTGAAGGTGCAGGGCGTCGAACTCCTGCGCGTGCACCTCACCGGCTATCGCCTCCATATCGACGGCAATTTCGTCATGATCGACATCGACACGGCGCTGATCAATCCGACGCAGCTTCCCTTCACCTTCCTGGAGAAGCTGAAGGAGCTCAAGATCCGCACCATCGAGGTCTGCCCCGACGATCCGGCCTGGACCATCAACTGCCTGGCGGTACGGCCCGGCCGCATCCTGATTGCTGATCCGGTCAGCAACCGGACGCTCGACAAGTTGAACGATGCAGGTATCTCGATCCGGGTGGTGCCCTACGATAAGGTCTGTCTCGGCGGCGGCGGCATCCACTGCTCGACAGGCCCGCTGATCCGCGATCCCATCTAGTTGCGCACGATCCTGCAACCAAACATTGTCATCCCGAGCGAAGCGAGGGATCTTTGCTCGTGGCTTTAAAGATCCCTCGCTTACGCTCGGGATGACACGGCACAGGAGTTCGGCCAATGCATGGACATAACGTCGATCCACAAGAGTGGGAAGTCCGCTGCGATCTCGCGGCGGCCTATCGCCTGGTCGCCCATTTCGGCATGGACGATCTCGTCTTCACCCACCTCTCGGCGCGCCTCCCCGGCAAGGAGCATCGCTTCCTGCTCAACCCGTACGGGCTGATGTTCGACGAGATCACGGCCTCGAGCCTGGTCGCGGTCGATCCCGAGGGCCATGCGATCGAGAAGGAGAACGAGTCCAAGATCAACAACGCGGGTTTCACCATCCATTCCGCCGTGCACATGACCCGCGACGATGCGCAGTGCGTGATGCACACCCACACCACCGCTGGCATGGCGGTGGCGGCGCAGGATCAGGGGCTGCTGCCGCTCAACCAGATGTCGATGGCGTTCTATAATGGCGTCGCCTACCACGACTACGAAGGCATCGCGCTCGACCTCGACGAACGCGAGCGGCTGGTGAACGACCTCGGGGACAAGGACGTGATGATCCTGAAGCATCATGGCCTGCTCACGGTGGGGCGCACCGTCGCCGAAGCGTTCCACAACATGTATTACATGGAGCAGTCCTGCCGCATCCAGATCGCGGCCACGCAAGGTGGGCAGAAGGTCACCGTGCCGTCCAACAATGTCGCTGCTCACACAGCGGCGCAGTTCAATCGCAATCCCGCCACCAAGGGCCAGCGCTCATGGACGGCGCTGCGCCGCAAGCTCGACCGCATCAGTCCGGACTACGCAAGCTGAAGCCGATAAAAGTCCCTCGGCTTCGCTTCGGGATGACACTATTCTTGTGATTGGCGCGGTGCGCATACCCAAATGCGTGTCATCGCGAGGCGAAGCCGAAGGATCATTCCTTCGAACTCATGATTTGAAGGCCTGGCGGGCCAGTAGCCGCCAGCCCGAACTCTGCTTCTGCCAGACCTGCAGGATGCCGATCTTGGATACGGTCCAGGTGCCGTCGCCAGGACCGCTTTCGCCCATCCAGGAATGGCGCACGATGGCGTCGTTGCCGGCGATGACGATGGTCTGCTTGGAAAGCTCGATCGACTTGTAGACCGTCTTCTTGCTGACGATGGTGTCGACGAAGGCTCCCTTGTCCTGGACCAGGCCGCTCGAATGGCCGTAGCTCAGTTGATCGGCAACAAGCGCTTCGAGCTTGGCTTTGTCGGCCGCCAGCATCGCTTTGGTGAGCTCGATGACGGCGTCGGCGACGGCCGCGACAACCTCCTTGTCCTTGTTGTCCTTATCCTTGTCCTGGGCCGTCGCGCTCGTTCCATTGAACGCAGTGACGGCGGAAGCCAGCAACGCGCTGTAGGCTAGATTGCGGCGGCTGATCGTCATTGCATTCCTCCAAGAGCCCGAATTTCGAGCGATCGGCCAAGACGTTAGCACAGGACCCTCATGACAGACGCCGTGAATGTTCGTCGAGTTCGGCCTTCGCCGCATGCCGTCGATGCGCCATCGTCGGGGGCGTCGTCAGGGATGGTTGTTCCGGCCGTGGTCATGGGTCGCATATCGGCCGTCCGCGCCCGGCACGTCCTTGCAGCTGGAGATCGACGCGATTGCGAAGAGTATGAGTGCGATGGCCGCCAGTCTTGTCATCCCGCGCTCCCGGTTCTCAATAGGTCGTGAGAATGTAGGCAAGATAGGCGATCGGAAAAGCGGCAGAGAGCCCTATCGCTCCCCAAAACAGCAACGGCTGCCGCCCGCGGTCGATCACGATGTGGCCGATCTCCAGCCGGCCGTGGCCCAGGGCGCGGACGATCACCCAGCCGCCCAGGGCGGCGAGGGCCACCAGGATGATGAATACGTCGCCCGGCAGGTCGGTTTCCGTTTGCCCGTTCATCGGAGGTTGGAGGCCGACATGGTTCAGATCAGGTAGATCCGGTCGGGAAGCTCGTCCCGGTCACCCTCGGTGGCCGGGAAGTGCGTCGCCAACACGTCGGCGCATTTGTCGATCGCGGCGACGAACCCGTCGGCGATCCGCTCCTCGCGCATATGAACGATCAGGGAGTCGACGGCGGCCTGCCATTCCACCTTGGGCACGCGCTCGGCGATGCCGTCGTCGGCGATGATGCGGGCATAGCGCTCGGCCAGCGACACGAAGATCAGGATGGCCGTGCGATCGCGGGTGCGCGTGATGCCGCGCAGCACGAACTGTTCCATCGCCACGCGGTGCGCGACCGACCGTCGCGTGGCCCGCGGGATCAACGCCGTGCGGATGCGTGGCTGGCAGAGGATCACCAGCAGGGCGAGGAACGTCGCCACCTGGAGCAGCAGGATCTGCCGCACCGCGAGTGCGGTGAACGGCACGAGAACCCAGGGCAGAAGCAACGCGACGATCGCCGCGATCAAGACGGGCAGTGCGGTCCCATCCACCGACCGCCGCGCCAGGACGCAGACGATCTCGCCCGAGGTTCGGGCTTCGGCCGCATGGATGGCGGCGGAGATGCGCGCACTGTCTTCGGGTAAGAAGGGCATCACCAGCTCCCCGAGGCGCCGCCGCCGCCCGACGATCCACCGCCGCCGGAGAACCCGCCGCCACCTCCGCCTCCGACAAAGCCGCCCCCGCCGGAAAAGCCGCCGCCATATCCGCCGCCGCGGCGATAGGAGCCGCCGGAACTGGCCGCGCTCGACATCAGGATGTTGAAAAAGAAGAAGCGGAAGCCGGGCGAGATGGCGAGCAGGGCGATGAGGCCGAACAGGACCACGACGATGATCCAGTCCGCGGGCACGCCCTGTTCCCGGGTATCGAGGCGCAGGGACGGCCGCTTCTGCCATTCGGACGCATCGGTGGTGAGGACGGTGATGATGTCGTCGACGCCGCGGACGATCCCGCCGCCGAAATCACCCGCCTTGAACCTGGGTGCGATGGCGTTGGTGATGATCACTTTCGACAAAGCGTCGGTCAGCGTGCCTTCGAGCCCGTAGCCGACCTCGATCCTCACACGGCGCTCATTGGGCGCGACCAGCAGCAGCACGCCGTTGTTCTTGGTCTTTTCGCCGAGCTTCCAGGTCCGGAACAGCTCGTTGGCATAAGGTTCGATCTCCAGGCCATCGAGCGACTTCACGGTTGCGACCACGAGCTGGATACCTGATTTGGACTCGAGATCGCCAAGCTTCGGCTCGAGCTTGCTGCGGGTCTCGGCCGGAATGATGTTGGCCTGGTCGACGATGCGGCCGGTAAGAGCCGGGAAGTTGACGGCCAGCGCCGTCGCGGCGAGGCACAGGCACGCCACGACCAATGCGGCGAGCAACGCCGCGGGGACGGACCGCGGCAAAAAGGGCGCGCGTTCGGAAGGATAGGAGGCGACGACGCCTGCGCTCATGGCCGACCTGTCCCGCTTGCGCGGATCAGAACTTCACTTGCGGCGGCTTCTGCGCCTCATCGCCTGCAGTGAATTCCGCCATCGGCTTGGCCGAGCGGAAGAAGATCATCGCCCACAGCACGCCAGGAAAGGTCCTGAGCTCCGTGTTATAGGCGCGCACCGCCTCGATATAGTCGCGGCGCGCGACGGCAATGCGGTTCTCAGTTCCCTCGAGCTGGGACTGCAATGCGAGGAAGTTCTGGTTCGACTTGAGGTCGGGATAGTTCTCGCTCACCGCCAGAAGCCGGCCGAGCGCACCGGTGAGCTGGTTCTGGGCATCCTGGAACTGCTTCAGCTTCGCGGGATCGGTGAGCTGCGACACGTCGATCTTGATTTGCGTCGCCTTCGCGCGCGCCTCGACCACGGCCGTGAGTACATCCTTCTCCTGCTTGGCATAGCCCTGCACGGTCGCCACCAGGTTGGGAATGAGATCGGCGCGGCGCTGATAATTGTTCTGCACGTCCGCCCAGCGCGCCTTGGCCTGCTCCTCGAGCGTCGGGATGGTGTTGTAGCCGCAGGAGGCCACGGTGAGGAGAACAAGCACCGAGGCAAGCACGGTGCCGGTACGGGTCAGCCACGGGCGCATGGGAACTCCTGTCCGGTTTGCACAATCGATGACCTGTCCTCGCGAACGAGCGATGACACCGAGGACCATGCCACATCGGCGCGCGTCGCGTGTACTTCGATTTGGCGGCCGTCGCCCTCGATGCCGAGCGTGGCAACGTTCAGGAATTCCGGTTGGCCCTCACGCCGCGAGTGCGGCCTCGCTCACCGGATCGCCGGCGATGCGGCTATGCCACATCACGCGCGGCTGGGTCATGTCCCACGGCGTCGCCTGATGCAGGAGGCAGCGGTTGTCCCACACGACGACGTCCCCCGCTCGCCAGTCGTGGTGGTAGGTGCGCGGCGGCTGGCAGGCGAAGTCGATCAGCCTCTCGAGGAAGCGCGCCGACTGGGCCTCGTCCAGGCCGGGAACGTTGTGCGCATGGCGGCCGATCAGCAGCGATTTGCGGCCGGTTTCGGGGTGGACTTTCACCAGCGGACGCCGCGGTACCGGCCCGTCATGGAGGCCATAGCCACTGTATTCGCCGTCGGACGCCTTGGTCTGGTGGCCGAGCTTGGACTGGCTGTAGTGCAGCGAGTGATAGGCCGAGAGCCCTTCGACCTTGGCGCGCATCCCGGCATCGAGCGCATCGTAGGCGGCGCGCATATCGGCCCAGCCGGTGCGGCCGCCGATCGTGGGCACCACCTCGGCGCTGAACACCGCGCCTTTGGCCTGCACGGGCATGTAGGTCGAATCGGCATGCCAGCCCATGTTGCCCTTCAGGATCTTCATCATGTCGTCGTTGTCCTGCTCCAGCCGGAGCGAACCGTCGGACTTCACGTTGCTGATGGCCGCCATCTCGAATTCGAGCGGGCCGAAACGTTTGGCGAAGGCGATCTGCTCGCCGCGTTTCAGGAACTGGCCGGGAAAGATCAGGAGCGCATGGTCGAGCCACGCGGCGTGGAGCTTCTGCCATGTCGGCTCATCGAGCTCGGGGATGCGAAAGCCGGTGACGACAGCGCCGAAGGTGCTGGCTTCGAGCGGCTGGATCGAGAGACCCTGGGGCATGGCGTTCTCCGAGTACCTGTTCCCGCGACTATTATAGCAGGCTGAAGCACCGGCACGGGCTCTTTCGACGCCTCCAACCCGGCGGGGTGGCGGCAGTTCGGCCGGTCAATAGCCCTACGCATTTTCATATACATCTAAGACAAAAACGTCGGTTGAGGGGCGAGCTTGCAGGTACTGTGCATGCTACACTCTGGTACCGAAGCCGGGGCTCGCAAGGGTGCTGCCGGATTGAGTCTCGGGCGTGTCCCGCTTTCGATTGATCGTATGAAATTTTCACCGGCGGATTCGTTGGAAAGTCATTTGATGTCTTTTGATTCGCCAGGCATCGCGATGCTGGCTTCGCAGCCGCGTTTGGCGGGAGTCCGCGACAGGCTTGCTTTCGTGTCCGCCCTGTTGCGCGCGGCGCTGGGCAGACGTGGCGTTGCCTTCGCGTCCGCGGCGGCTCTCGTGGGCCTGCTGTGCTCCATTGGTGCATTCGCCGATCTGGCGATGTCGCTGCGCACGGCCGATGTGACTCACCAGCGCCTCAAGTCGCGCGGCATCCTCGACCTCGACCAGCAAAGCCGCATGTTGATACGCGGCTTGGTCGCGCGGGCTGCGGGCGCGCCGACCCAAGCCGCCGATCCCGAGTCGTTGCTGCAAGCATGGACTCGGATGGAAGGCGCGCTGGCGACGTTCTGCGGTGGCGAGTCCGGCACGGCGCCCGACATCGCGGGCGCGGCCGGGATTTGCACGGCCGGCGCCGCGCTGCATGAGAAGTTGCCGCGCGAGCTGGCGCGGCTGGGCCCGCTCGATCGCACGATTGCGCTCGACGTGATGACCGATGTGATGTCGCTCGGCACCCGGCTCAACGAGACGAACCTTGCCGAGGCGCGCGAGGCCGATGCGCTCGCCGGACGCATGGTCGGACACTACGGCCTGTCGCTTGCGGTGCTGGCGGTCAGCACCTGCGGCTTCGTTGCCGCAGGCCTGGTCCTGATCATCCTGATCGGCCGCACGTCCGTCCTGCTCCATGCGCAGTGGCGCGATGCCCGTCAGGCGCGGGACAGCCTAAGGGAGACCATCGAGGCAATGCCGGCGGGCGTCGTGCTCTACGACGCCAACGAGCGGCTGGTCCTGTTCAACTCGGCGGCGACCGTGGCCAGCCCCTTGCTCAAGCAGGGGAACGTGATCGGCAAGACCTACGAGCAGATCGCGCACGAAGCCGCGACGAAGTTCGCCAGGCCCGGGGAATCGCGGGAAGGGACCGCGGAAAGCTGGATCGGGCGCTTCCGCAGCAAGGGCGGCGTGGAGGTGCGACAGGCGGACGACGGCCGCTGGTTCGAATGGCGCGAGGTGGCGACCCGGTCCGGCGCCACTGTCGGCCTCCGGCTCGACGTGACCGAGTTCAAGGAAGCCAAGCAGATCGCGGAGGAAGCGCGCTGGCAATACGAGACGCTCGTCGATTCGCTGATCGACACCGTCTACAAGCTCGACTTCCGCCGCGGCACGATCTCCTTCGCCAGCGCCGCCGCGGCGCGGCTTTTTGGCGTTCCGCCGTCCGCCCTGATCGGCAAGCCGTTCCTGGACTACGTGCTGCCGGAGGACCGCGAGAGGCTGAAGGACACGGTGCGTGCCGCGCGCTACACGGCCGATGCCGTACAACACGCGCAGTTCCGGCTGGTGGCCGCCGACGGGACAGTGAAGCACGTCGAAGACCGCTTCCGGCGCAGCGTGGAGGGCGGCGACGCCGTCGTCTCGGGCGTGTTGCGCGACGTCAGCGAGCGCGTGGCGCTCAGCGCCCGCCTCGACGAGGAGATGGCGCGGCTGCGCTCGATCGTCGAATCGAGCGGGGCGCTCCTGATGCTGACCGACGCCGAGCTGAACGTGGTGATGGTGAACCGCGAATTCGAGAAATTCTGGGACGTCCCGGCCGAAGAAATGGTTGGCCGGTCGCTGCGGGAAACCAAGCCGAGCACCGGTCTCGATCCGGTGCAATATGCGCGATGGCGGGCGGGGAGCGATCGCGCGCCGGCCCGTTTCGTGCGGACCAGGACCGATGCCCACGGCCGCCTGCGCACGCTCAGCATCACCGCGCGCCCGGTTGCCGACACCCGCGATATCCTGCGCCAGATCGTGTTCCTGGGTGTCGACGATACCGAGCGGCTCGAGGCCGAACAGACGCTGTTCCGCTCCGAACGGCTGGTCACGGTGGGCGAGATGGCGGCGACGGTGGCGCATGAGATTGCCCAGCCGCTGCAGGTCATCGATCTTGCCCGCGCGGCGGCGCAGGAGGAGATCAGCCAAGCGAACGACGGGAGTGCATCGCTCGACAACGACTATGTTCGCGAACGCCTCGAGCGCATCGGCCAGCAGATCGAGCGCGCCAACCGGATCGTGAGCGACCTGCGCAATTTCGTGCGCGGCCACGGGCCGGAGGATGTCTCGCTGTTCAGTCCGGTCACCGCACTGCAGAGTGCCATCAACCTCACCCAGCACACCTTCAAGCAGGCAGGTCTCGTCACGACGGTGACGCTCACCGATCCTCTGCCCCTGGTGAGGGGTCACATCAGCCGCCTGGAGCAGGTGCTGGTGAACCTGATCAACAATGCTCGCGAAGCCGGCGCGAAGACCATCGAGCTGCTCGGCGAGAAGCGGCCGGACGGCGATGGCGGCAGCGTCTACCTCGCCGTCGTCGACGACGGACCCGGAATTTCCACCGATGTGTTGCCGCGGCTGTTCCACGAGTTCGTCACGACCAAGCCCTTGGGTGAGGGCACGGGATTGGGCCTGCGCATCTGCCGCCGCATCGTCGAGGAGATGGGCGGCACGATCACTGCTGCCAATCTGCCGGGCGGCGGCGCCCGCTTCGAGATCCGGCTTCCGGCCGTCCTCTAGCCTTCGGCCCAGGCGCAGGCTGCCGGCGTCTGCCGGGAGGCGAATGCGATTATGCGATTTGCATGCAAATCGCGCCCATCGATGTGCATAAGTCCAGAAGCCACGACCTGTGTGGCGGCCTCTGCGTTGCCGACAAAGCAGCAAACGCGCATCGTCTGTGGATGGGTGCTGCGAGGGACGCAGTGGGAAGGTGGAGGCGCCGGCGACAGATCAGTATGTCGCCGGCGCCACTGGCGGCACAGGTTGGGGTGTGTGCCGATCAGCGCGATCACGTTGATCCCGCCGGGTCACGATAGCCAGTGACCAAACAGAGCAATGCAGAGCGACGATCAGTGCTCGCGCGCGGGTTGCTCCGCGTGCTGCTTCGCATCGACGCCGGTCTTCATACTGGCAGGCGGTGACTTTGGTGCCTGCGGTGCAGCGGGCAGGCCGGCGCTCTTGCTCGGCACGATGATCAACGTGGCGGCAGCTGCAGCTTTCCAAAGATTGGTGAAGATCGGTCTTGCCGCCGCGGCTTTTGACGCGGGCGCTTTCGGTCGCAGCAGCGCGCGCAGGATCCGAATGGTTTGCGGCCGGTCGCCGGGTTGAAGCGCGAGTGCGCGATCGATGCTGGCCAGCAACTCGCGCGCATGGCCCGCGGGCGCGAGGGCGGCCAGCGGCTCGTAGCGATCACCCTGCAACCGCTCGGCGGCATCGGGCGGGGCGCGACCGGTGATGGCGTAGTAGATCGTCGCGGCGAGGGCATAGACATCGGTCGCGGTGCTCGCGGGTTCGCCGCGTATCAGTTCCGGCGCGGTATAGCCCAGCGCCATCAATGCTTGATGCTCGGGCAGCCGTGACGCCATGGCGGTGCGTGCATTGCCGAAGTCGATCAAGGTCGGCCGGCCGATCAGGTCGAGCATGATGTTGGCGGGCCGTATGTCGCCATGCAGCAGGCCTTCGCCGTGAAGATGTCCCAGCGCTTCGATCAGCGCGTTCAGCAAACGCTCGACCGTCGCAGGTCGCAGCACGCCGCCGGTCTTCACGCGCTTGTCGAGGCTGACGCCGGTTACCAGGTCGAAGGCGACGCAGGCGGTGCCGTTGGCTTCGAACATGTCGACCGCGCGGACGACGAAGGGCGCCGGCCGCATTTCGCGCAGCTTCGCGCCTTCCTCGACGAAGCGCGCGCGGATCCAGTCGAGGTGGCCGGCAAGGCTCGGCGGCTGCGCGACGACATTGATGCCGTCGCGCCGCAGCGCCAGCGTCCACGGCAGGAATTCCTTGATGACGACGTTGCGGCCAAGCTCGCGATCGCGCGCGCGATAGGTGGGCCCGACGGCGCCGCAACCGAGCAGCGACACCACTTCGTAGCGGCCGATCGTGTCGCCGCGCCAGAGGGTCACGAAGGCGGCATCGCTCAGCGGTCGCGCGCGATCGGCCGGCGGGCTCTCCGCCACCGGCGGGAAAGACCCGGGCGATCCGTCGGCATAAAGGGCGACCATTCCGGCTGACCATACGTGCCGACGACCGGCTCGCTGGTGACAAAGTTGAGCCTTAATCGGGGCGGCCGCGACGCCTGCTGCCACGATCCTGCCGAGGTGGCGCTCACTCCACCGATCGCAAGGTGGGCTCCACCCGCAGCGGCAGTCGTATGCGCTCCAGGCGGGCTCTGAGTGTGACCCGCGCTTTGCGGCTGCGCTCGGCCTCGGGCTCGATGCGATCGTACAGGACGGCCGCGGCGCCGGTCAGGAACAGCACCGCCCAGCAGGTTGGGCCGACATAGGCGCCGGACGCCTGGCCGAGCACGGCCCAAACCATCCAACAAAAGGCGGCGCTTGGAACGCCAAGCACGAACAGCCAGCTGGTGAGGGCTGCCAGGATGACGACGCCGAAGAATATGCCGAGGTAGATCCAGTGCAGCCAGAAGTAGTTGATCAAAAGCTCGGTCGCCGGAGAGACCGCGCGCCAGGCGGTCGAATAGGCGGGCGAGCGCGCGTAGATCATGATGACACGCTGCTCGATGAAGGGCTCGCCGGTGATTCCGGCACCGGTGATCGGGTAGTCCCGCATGATCTCGCGGGCTGCGATCGTGGGACCCCATACGCGGTAGAAGAAGCTGGGATCGTTGCCGTTCTCGACTTGCTGAATGCGGTTGTGGAATGCCGACTGGCCGACCACGACAGCCGCCGCCAGGAAGAACGTGGCGACGATGGCGACCTTGAAGAGCCTCAGCACGCTCAGCCGGCCGTTCTTGCGACTGGCAAGGAACAACATGTAGGGCAGAATGAGGACGAGCATCAGCGTCAGCGTCGGGCCAGGCATGGCGAAGATGCCGACGCCCACCATCGCGACATAGAGGAAGAGTTTCAGGCGCCAGCGACTGGTCACGAACCAGACGAAGGTGAAGAGCGAGAAGCAGAAGGTGACGCTGGCCGGTTCCGAGGCAAAGAATTTCGGCCGCACGCGATTGTACAGCAGCATGTCGCGCAGGTCAGAATCGTATATGCCCTTGCTGTAGAGGACCTGGCGAACCCGATCGCTGATTTCGCGCAAACCGGTGTAGTCCTCGAGGATGCAGCCGATCAGGATGAAGACGGCGATGAAGAAGAACAGGCCGGCGATCTGGCTGCGGCGCGCCTGGACCACGGTGAGGAACAGGCCGTAACCGATGGTGATCGAATAGGTGAGCTGGATCAGCCCATTCAACCGGCGCGACAGGTACGTGAGATCGGGCGCCAGCAGGATCGACATGACGTAGAGGAACAAGATGAGAAGGTAGCCGATGAACGCCTTCTCGGTGATCTGATGCCGTCGCCGCCACAACAGGATGACGCCGGCGATACCGGACGGCGCTGACGGGAACGGCACCTTGTCGGACAGCGCGATGGTGTAGTGGGTGTAGAGGCCGATCAAAAAGATGCAGATCAGCAGCGTGTCGAAACCGTCAATGCCGACGTTCGACGTCACAGTCCGGTTGATCCGTGGTGCGAACCAATCCGGGTATGAAGAATGCCGCCGATCGTCCAGCGCGTGGGCCATTCGTCTGAATCCTCTTCAGACCCCAACCCCGAACTTCTCTCCGCGGATTTTTATTGACCCCGGCCTGATGGCCGGTGTCGACCGATGACTAGCACCCCGTGCCGCAGCGGACTCGTGTTATTGGTGTGACGCCAAACACTGATTCCGGAGCGCGTTATTCACGCTGCGCGCAAGTTGCTTGCGTCGAATCGCGGTGCGATTGCACTGCGGCCATTAGTTGTATGTCAGCCGTTTCGGACCATCGTCGCCCGGCACCGCCGGGCGTGCGCGCAAGGCTTCGAGTCGTGACTGGAGGTCGATTTGCACAGGAAGCGGACGAGCACGTCGTTCGCCGGCTGCATCCGCCCGCTGGTGCAGAATG
>Ga0310811_10002725_pt1 | contig 22082 bp, 17 predicted proteins | sample YCmetagenome_FD_207642 | JGI IMG/M metagenome (GOLD analysis project Ga0310811, IMG submission 207642) | Soil microbial communities from experimental microcosm in Duke University, North Carolina, United States - YC | ecosystem: Engineered > Artificial ecosystem > Soil microcosm > Unclassified ...
TGGTCTACGGGTCGGGCGCGGTCGGGCTGTCGGCGATCATGGCCGCGCGGCTGACCGCGGCGACGCACATCATCGCGGTCGACAAGCTGCCCGCCCGGCTCAAGCTGGCCGCCGAGCTAGGCGCGACTGAGACGATCAACGTGTCCGACAGCGGGGTCGACCCGGTGGCGGCGGTGCAGGAGATCTGCGGCGGGCCCGCCGACTTCGCCATGGACTGCGCGGGCAACGTCAACGTGCTCCGGCAGGCCGCCGACTCGGTCGGCATGCGCGGGACGGTCGCGCTGATCGGCGGCGCGCCCGCGGGGGCGTCGTTCTCCCTCGACCACCTGACCACCCTGTGGGGCAAGCGGGTCGTCGGCATCCTCGGCGGCGAGGGCCGGTCCGTGTCGCTGATCAACGCGCTGATCGCGCTCAACAAGCAGGGCCGGTTCCCCTACGACCGGCTCATCCAGAAGTTCCCGCTCGACCAGGTGAACGAGGCCCTTGAGGCCTCCCACCACGGCGACGTGATCAAGCCGGTGCTCACCATGCCGGAGTAACGCCGGCATAAGTCGAGGACGGCGGCGACGGCCTCGAGTTCCACCAACTGGTCTGTATAGCCGAGGACGGTGACGCCCAGCAGGGTGCTTGGCACGTCGTGCGCGCCGAACGCGTCCCTGATCACCTGCCAGGCGGTGCCCAGGTCTTCCCGGCGGGTTGAGGCGACCAGGACCCGGGTGCTGATGACGTCCTCCACGGAGGCGCCGGCGTCCGCCAGGGCGGTCTTCATGTTCGCGAATGCCTGTGCGGCCTGGCCCGCGTAGTCGCCTACCGCCGCGGTGGATCCGTCCTCGTTCAGCGGGCACGCGCCGGCCAGGAAGATCAGCCGGGCCCCAGCGGGCGCGGTAGCGGCGTAGGCGTACTCGGCGACACTGGACAAGGTGGCTGAGCGGATCAGCGTGACAGCGCGTGACATGATCAACAGGCTACAGAGCGGCGTGGAACCTTCGGGAAGTGTTAAGAATTCTGAGTGATTTCTGCTATCGGGGGCCGACAGCCTACCGTGGGTACGTGACATCACCGCAGGTTTCCGTGCTCGTGGTCGAAGACGACCCGGGCATCGCTACGCAACTGGTCCGCGGCCTTGAGCGTGCTGGCTACACCGCAGACAGCGTGGCCATGGGTGCCGAGGCGCTGCGGCGCCCCGCGTCGGACGTCGTCCTGCTCGACCTCGGGCTGCCGGACGTGGACGGCATCGACGTGTGCCGCAGGCTCCGCGCCGGCTCAGACGCCGCGATCATCGTGGTGACTGCGCGCGGTGAGGAGGCTGACCGGGTGCTCGCGCTCGACGAAGGGGCCGACGACTACCTGGTCAAGCCGTTCGGGCTCGCCGAGTTGCTCGCCCGCATCCGCGCGGTGCTGCGCCGCGGCCAGCGCCCGTCCGGGAGCACCGCCACGGCCGCCGAGATGCTGCGGCACGGTCCGCTCACCGTCGACCTACGGACCCGCAAGGTGACGATGACGGGCACGGAGGTGGCGCTGACGCCCAAGGAGTTCGCGATCCTCGAGTGCCTGGCCACCGACCCCGGCCGTCTGATCAGCCGGCAGGAGATCGTCGAGCGGGCCTGGGACGAGCACTGGTACGGGCCGACGAAGGTGCTCGACGTGCACCTGGCGGCACTGCGCCGCAAGCTCGGCGACCCCACGCTCATCGAGACCGTGTACGGGCATGGCTTCCGACTGGCCGACCGCCCGACGGCCGACCAGACCGCCGGCGCGGACTAGGCCATGACCAGGCGGGTTGCCGCCGCACTGCTTGTGCTGACCCTGGCGGTCCTGGTCGCGGCGGTAGTGCCGCTCGCGCTCGGGGCCATCGCACACGAGCGAGACTCCTTCATCCAGGACACGGCGCGTACCGCCGCCTCGATCGCCGGCATCGCTGAAGCGCCGCTTGGCGATCACGAGCCGAACGACCCCGCGATGGCGGCCGCGCTCAAGACAGCCGCCCGCGAGGGTGACGAGCTGCTCCTGCTCAACAAACAGCGCGAGGTCGTCGTCTCGCAGGGGAAGCCGCGCGACCAGGCGTGGCGGCAGCTCGTCGCGCAGTCCACGCGGCAGAACGATCCCACCACCGAGCTGACCAGCGACCGGGTCATCGCCGTGCAGACCGTCTGGGAGGACGGCAACCTCGGCGGCACCGCGATCGGCACCCTGGTGCTCGAACGGCCCACCGGGCCGCTCAACCAGAACATCATGAACCTGTGGTTCTACCTGGTCGGGCTGAGCGGCGCAGCGATGGCCGCGGCGGTGTTCATCGCCTACCTCTTCGCCCGCTGGGTCAGCAGGCCGCTCGCCCAGCTGGACGGCACTGCGCGCAAGATCGCCGACGGCGACCTCGCGGTCCGCGCCAAGACCGAGGACGGCCCGCCGGAGCTGCGGCGGACGGCCGCCACGTTCAACATGATGGCCGGGCGGCTTGAGGCTCTCGTGCACGGGCACCGGGCGATGCTCGCCGACGCCTCGCACCAGCTGCGCACCCCGCTGACCGCGCTGCGGCTCCGCCTTGACCTGCTCGCCGTGGACTCACCGCCTGCCGCGGCCGCCGAGCTCGCCGGGGCGCAGGAGGAGATCGCCCGGCTGTCGCGTCTCGTCGACGGGCTGCTCGCCACCGCCCGCGCCGAGGCGGTCACCGAGCAGCTTGAGCACATCGACGTGCTCGAAGCCGTCCACGAGCGGGTCGTGGCGTGGCAGCCGGTGGCCGACGGCAACGGGGTCAAGCTGTGCGCCGAGCCGTCGTCCCTCTCCCCCGCTCCCATGGTCGCCCTCGGGGCTGGGCACCTGGAGCAGATCCTGGACAACCTGCTCGACAACGCCATCGAGGCGGTCGGCGAGGGAGGCGGCACCGTCCGGGTATCGGTCGCGCGCCCCGAGACTGGCATCATGCTGACCGTCGCCGACGACGGCCCCGGCATGACCCCGCACGAGCGGTCCCGTGCCTTCCTGCGGTACACCACCGGCAGCCAGAACGGCACCGGGCTCGGCCTCGCCATCGTGCACCGGCTGGTCACCGCCAACGGCGGCACGATCAGGCTCGCCGACACGCCAGGCGGCGGGCTGACTGTCGAGGTAGGGCTCCCCAGCCCGGATGAGCCATAGCCGCCCGGCAGCTGGCACCACATTCGAGCGTAAACGCACGGTTAAAGGACTGGCTACTGACCGCGACCATTCTTTAGGCTCTTGTCCCATGGCGCAACCTTGGTGGAAGCCCGTCTGGTCCGTACCCGCCGCGATGCGGGCGGTGCGCGCGACGCTAGTCGTCCCTTCCCTTTTCGCGATCACCTACAAGGTGGTCGGGGACCCGCAGATGGCGCTGTTCGCCACGTTCGGCGGGTTCGCGACGCTCGTCATCGCAGGCTTCGGCGGTACCAGGAGGGACAAGTTCGCCGCGCACCTGGGGCTTGCCATCGCGGGCAGCGTGCTGCTGATCATCGGCACCCTCGTCAGCCAGACCACCTGGCTCGCCGCGGTCGTCACGGTCCCGGTCACGTTCGTGATCTTCTTCGCCGGGATCGGCGGCCCGAACGCCGCCTCCGGGGCGACCGCCGCGATGTTCGCCTACGTACTCCCCGTGGCCACGGCCAGCGGCGCGGGCACGATCCCCAGCCGGCTTGAAGGCTGGTGGCTGGCGTCCGCCGCTGGGACGATCGCGGTGCTGCTCCTCTCGCCGCGCGACCCAGGCAGCCGGCTGCGCGGTGCGGCCGCCCAGTTGGCCGGAGAACTCGCCAGCCGGGTCCGCGCGGCCGCGGCGGGGCAGGCGACGGACCCGGCGGCGATGACCGCCGCACGCGACAAGCTGCGCACCGCGTTCACCGCCGCGCCGTTCCGCCCGACGGGGCTCGCCGCGCCCGACCAGGCGCTGTCTAGCCTCGTCCAGTTGCTTGAGTGGGGCGCGACGCAGGCCGGCGACGCGTTCGACGGGCACATCGACCTCAGGAAGGGCTGCCCGGCCGACCGCGGTCTGCTGCACAAGGCCGGGGACCTCTTCGAGGACACCCGCACGCTGCTTACCGGGCAGGCCGCCACTCCTGACTTCGACGGGCTTGAGGCGGCCCGCGAGGCCGCCGCGGACCACCTGCGGGAACTGTCTGGAAAGTCCGGCGAGCCTGACTCGCGGCTCGCGGCGGCCCAGGCGGTGCACGCGCAGGGAATCGCGGTCATCGCCCGGGGCGCGGCGGCCGACGCGCTCGTCGCGTGCCGCCGCGCCAGCTTCGAGTCGACGGTCGAGGCACTCGCCGCCACCAGCGGCATCACTGGGCTCGCCCGCGCGGTCGCGGTGGTCCGGCGGCACGCGACGGTCCGCTCCGTCTGGTTCCTCAACTCGCTGCGCGGGGCGGTGGCGCTCGCCGCGGCCGTCGCGGTCGCGGACCTGTCCGGCGTGCAGCACGGGTTCTGGGTGGTGCTCGGCACGCTGTCGGTGCTGCGCACGAGCGCCGCCTCCACCGGGGCGACGGCGTGGCGGGCCCTGGCGGGCACCGTCGTCGGCTTTGTGGTCGGCGCGTTGCTGCTCATCGCGATCGGCACCAACCCCGACGCCCTGTGGCCGGTGCTGCCCGTTGCGGTCCTCGTCGCCGCCTACGCACCGGGGACGACTCCGTTCATGGTCGGCCAGGCGGCGTTCACCATCACGATCGTCGTGCTGTTCAACCTGCTGCAGCCGGTGGGCTGGACGGTGGGGCTGCTGCGGATCGAGGACGTGGCGATCGGCTGTGCTGTGAGCCTGGCGGTCGGTGCGCTGTTCTGGCCGCGTGGTGTGTCCTCGGTGGTCGCTGAGGACCTCGCCGACGCCTTCCGCGCTGGCGCGGCGTTCCTGACGCAGGCCGTGGAGTGGGCGCTCTCTGAGCTGCTCGTGCCGCCGAGCGCGGGGGTCACCTCCGCAACGGCCGCCGTCCGGCTTGACGACGCCGTGCGCGGCTACTTCACCGAGCAGGGCAGCAAGCGGGTGAGCAAGGACGACCTGTGGACGCTCGTCAACGCCTCGTCCCGGCTGCGGCTGACCGCCTACACCCTGGCCAGCCTGCGGACGGCGGTGGCGGCGGACGGGGCGGGCCTCGGCAGCGCGTGCCTGCCACTGCCGGGCTCGGAGGAGTACGCGGGCGCGCCGGCCTGCAGCAGCCTTCGCATGGTCACGGCGGGCCTCGCCTCCTTCTACGGTTCGATCGCCGACGAGGTGAGCCACCCGGATCCGGGTGAGCTGACCGCCGTCCCGGCGCCCGTGCTGGTCGGCCCGGCTATGCCACGGCACGAAGGGGACGTCCCAGGGACGGCGGAGACCATCGCGCCGGCGCACCAGCTGCCGCACCCGCACCTGCTCTGGGTCCAGGAGCACCTGCACCACTTGAGCGTCAGCGCCCAGACCGTGAGCGAGCCGGCGCTGCGCATCGCAGAAATTCGCCAGCGCCCCTGGTGGCGCTAAACGCTTTTAGTTACAGTGCGTAGCTTCTGTTGCTGACGGGGACGCAGTTACATATGCCTGTTTGACTGGAGAAAGAAGTCCCTGCGGCTGGCGTGGAGGCGGGAACTTCTGGGGCCATCCTGGCGTTCCCATAACGTCGATTACGATCAGTAGTATCCGCGATCGGCACCAATGGCGGGCGCAACGCTAGTAACCTCAGTTTTCGGCAACTCGCCCGCCATCCCCTTTTGACTGGCCGCACGTGCGGAGGTTCCGGGGAGTCACCTCCCAGGTCAGTCAAGGGGAAAACCAAGGCGGTTCGGTGCGCTTTATTCACCACGAAGGGGACAAATGGCGCCGACTATTGGCATCACCACGTACCACACGAACGCCAACTGGCGTGGCTGGTCGGAGGAAGGTGCCCTGCTGCCGTGGACGTACGTGACGTCCATCAGGAACAACGGGGGCCGCCCGGTCCTGCTCCCGCCGGGTGGCGACGTGTCTGAGGCCGAAGCGACCGTAGCAGTGCTCGACGGCGTCGTAATCGCCGGCGGGGGCGACATCAACCCGGCGATCTACGGTGCCGCCAAGCACCCGAAGACGGATGACAACGCCCCCGACCGCGATTCTTGGGAGCTCGCGATCGCCGAGGCAGCGGTCCGGCAGGGCGTGCCCCTGCTCGGCATCTGCCGCGGCGCGCAGATGCTCAACGTCGCCTGCGGCGGCACCCTGCACCAGCACATTCCCGACTTGGTTGGGCACGAGCAGCACAACGGCTCCCCCACCGGGTTCGGCCTGCACAAAGTGCGCGTAACGGCCGGCACGATCGTCTCGTCGATCCTGCCTGGCGGCGAGTACTTCGAGGTCCCGACGCACCACCACCAGGCCGTAGACCTGGTCGGCGCCGGCCTCAACGCAGTCGCCTGGGCCGACGACGGCATCGTCGAGGCCATCGAGTCCACCACCCCCGGCGAGTTCCTCGTCGGCGTGCAATGGCACCCGGAGCAGGGCGATGACCCCCGTTTGTTCGGTGCTCTTATCGCAGCGGCGGAAATGCACTATTCAGAACGGTCCGTGGCTTCGAACCTCCCGCCACTGCTCACCGGAGCATAACCGGCAAAACCAATTGCATGCGGCCTGAGCTGGGAATATTTCCCCGCTCAGGCCGACGCGTTTTCCGGCCATTAGCACATCGTCACCCGTAGTATGCGGCTCATTGCGTTACGCAATGACATAGGGGGCGGTGCCGTCGCGTAACGCCGACCCCTCATCGGCCGACTCCGAAAGCCCCAGATCAAAGTCAAAGTCAAAACCCTGAAGTGTGGTGCCCGGGGGTCGGGCTGACGCACCTCTATGTCGATCGCCTCCCAGGCTGCTAGAGGAGCGCCTCGCAGGCGGCCTTCGGCCGACGCCTCGGGGCTGACGCGTGCGCCTACAGGCTGGCTCTGGTAGCTCGGAAACGGCGACGCCCCCCGGGCGGCTCGACCGCCTGGGGGGCATCGCTTTGGCTTGAACGCAGCGCATGCTGCCGTTCTGGATGCTGGGTTTCTTACTCTTCCTCGATGGTGCGGAGGCGGATCGTTACGTCCATGGCACGGAGTTCGTTGAGAACTTCCTCCGAGTACTCCGTGCCTATGTCGGTGATGACGTAGCCCAGCTCGTCGCGGGTGCGCAGTAGCTGGCCCTCTACGTTGACGCCGTGGTCGGCGAGGACGCGGTTGATGCTCGCCAGGACCCCCGGCACGTTCTTGTGCAGGTGGATGAGGCGGTGGGTGCCCGGGACCGATGGGAGCGCGACGTTTGGCAGGTTGACCGACATCGCGGTGGCGCCGGAGTCGCCGAAGTCCGCGAGCTTGCCGGACACGAACTCGCCGATGTCCTGCTGCGCTTCCTCGGTGGAGCCGCCTATGTGCGGGGTAAGGATGACGTTCGGCAGGCCGCGCAGCTCGGAGACGAACTCCTCGCCGTTCCCCTTCGGCTCTCGCGGGAAGACGTCGATGGCCGCGCCCGCGATGTGGCCGGACTCGATGTGCCTGCGCAGCGCGGCATGGTCGACGACGAACCCGCGCGAGAGGTTCAGGAACAGCGACCTCGGGTTCATCCGGGAGAACTCTTCCTCGCCGAAGAACCCGTGGTTGCCCGGCCGGCCGTCCACGTGGATGGTGACGGTCTCGACCGACTCCAGGAGCTCGTTCAGGGTGGAGCAGCGGCGCGCGTTCCCGATGGCGAGCTTGTCGGCGATGTCGTAGAAGTACACCGACATGCCGAGGGACTCGGCGATAACGCTCAGCTGGGTGCCGATGTTGCCGTAGCCGATGATGCCGAGCTTGCGCCCGCGGACTTCGTGCGCGCCCTTGGCGGACTTGTCCCAGACGCCCTGGTGCATCTTCACGTTCTTCTCCGGCAGCCGCCGGGCGAGCGAGATGATCTCGGCGACGGCCAGCTCCACGACGGAGCGGGTGTTGGAGAACGGCGCGTTGAAGACGGCTACGCCGCGCTTAGCCGCGGCGGCCAGGTCCACCTGGTTGGTGCCGATGCAGAACGCACCGACAGCGAGCAGGTCAGGCGCGGACTGCAAAACGCGCTCAGTGACCTGAGTCTGGGACCTGATGCCAAGGAGGCTGACCCCTTGGACTTTCTCGATGAGCTCGTCCTCGCTGAGGGCACGGGTCATCGTCTCTACCTGATAGCCAGCCTTCGTCAGTCGAGCCGTCGCGTCCGGGTGAATATTCTCCAGCAGCAAGGCACGGTTGAGCGTGTCCAGCGTCAGCACCTCTTCTCACGCGTTACATAACTGACGGGCGTTCACGACTTTACAGCACTACTGCCTGCGCGGTTGTTCCTGCTCTCCGGCCTTACCGTGCGGCGGAGCCGGGCCGTGGCCTCGCTGTTGTCGGCGCCTGGCACCTGGTTGAACAGGGCGAGGGACTGCTCCCAGCTGATCCGCGCCGCGTTCTCCTGCCCCGAGGCGAACTGGATGTCGCCGAGCTGCAGCCGCGAGTTGGCCTCGCTGTGGACGTCCCCGAGCCGCCGGTACGCCGTCAGCGCCCGCTCGTAGTACTCAACGGCCTGCGCGTAGTCCCCCAGCTGACTGTAGGCATAGGCGATGCTGTCGATGGTGTCGGCGACCCCCGTGCGGCTGCCGGACTCCGTGTGCATCTCAAGCGCCCGCCTGCAGTACCACAGGGCGGCATCGGGCTGGCCGAGGTGCGCGAGCATCCAGCCCACCGCGTTCTCCGAGTACGCCACCGCCGCGTGGTCTTCCAGCGAGCGGCGCAGCCGCAGTGCCTCCACGGCGTGATCAAGCGCCTCGTCGAACCTGCCCTGCAGCTCATACATCTTGGCGAGGCCTTGCTGCACCTGGGCCACGCAGGGACGGTCGCCTAGGTCCGCGAAGAGCGCCAGGGCCTCCCGCATGCGTTCAACGGCCGAGGAGTAGTCGCCAAGGCGCCCCATCACGTAGCCCAGCTCGTAGTGCACGTGGGCGAGCGCGCTCTGGTCGCTGAGCCGGCCAGCGGCGAGCACGGCGGTCTCCTGTATCGCGAGGGCCTCGTGCAGGCGGCCGCGCCGCTTGAGGATCGGCGCCCAGTACCAAGCGAGCGTCCAGCAGTGCTCGTCATGCTGCCGGGCGGCGGCCTGCTCGATGACGTTGCGCAGCACGCGGTGCTCCGCTTCGAACCAGGCGAGCGCCGCCTCGTAGGCCTCGGGGCCGGTGAACTCCTCGGGTGTAACGCCCTCGACGGCCCTGGGCAGCGGCACCATGCCGCGGGCCGGGTACAGGCGGGCCGTGGCCGCGCGCGCCGTGTGGACGTAGTGGTCAAGCACGCGCCGCCGCGCCAGGTCGCGCTCCTGGGTACTCAGCGTGGCCGACGCGAGCTCGGCGGCGTAGGCGCGCAGCAGGTCGTGGCAGCCGAACCGGCCCGCCACGTCCTCGGTGAGCAGCGAGGCCCTGGTCAGCTCGGCGAGCGCGATGCGGGCGTCGGTCAGCGTGACCGCCGCAAGCGAGGCCGCGGCGGCGGCGGAGATGTCGGGGCCGTGGTGCAGGCCGAGCAGCCGGAACATCCGCGCGGCCTGGTCGCTGAGCTTGTCGGCCGACCAGGAGAAGACCGCGCGCAGGTCGGTGGTCTCCTCGCCGGTCCGCAGGGCGTCGAGCCTGCCGCGTGCGTCGGCGAGCTCCGCGGCCAGGTCAGCGAGCTTGAGCGTGGGCCGGGCCACCGCCCGGGCGCAGGTCACGCTGAGCGCGAGGGGCAGCCCGGCGGAGTGCTCGACGATCGCCTTGACCGCCGCCGACTCGGCCGCCACGCGGTCGGCGCCCAGCCGGCTGGCGACTAGTTCCGCCGCCTCCCGCGCGTCGAGCACGTCGAGCGGCACCGGGCGGGCGCCCTCGACGACCAGCCCAGTCAGCTGGGACCTGCTGGTCACGAGCACCATGCAGCCGGGGCTGCCGGGAAGCAGGGGGCGGACCTGGTCCGCGTCGTGCGCGTTGTCGAGGAGCAGCAGCATCCGCTTGCCGTCGAGCAGCGTCCGCAGCAGCGCGGACTGCGCTTCCAGGGCGGGCGGCACGTTGATCGCCGGGACGCCGAGGGCGTCAAAGAACCACTGCAGCGCCGTGCCCGGCAACATCGGCCGGCTCGCCGGGTCGAACCCGTGCAGGTTCACGTACAGCTGGCCGTCGGGGAAAAGCGGCCCGGCCTGCCGGGCGAACCGAATCGCCAGCGTGGTCTTGCCGACACCAGCGGTCCCGGTGATCAGCGCGACCGAGGACGCCTGCGGCACCCTGCCGCGTTTCGGTGACGCCTCGGGCAGCAGCGCGTGCAGCCAGTCGAGCTCGGCCGCCCGGCCGACGAAGCCGGCTGGCTCAGACGGCAGCTGGGCCGGCGACGGCACGGGTTCCGTGGCCGCGGCCGGCGACGGCGCGGACTCCTGCACCGGCGCCGACAGGAATTGCATGGCGGCCGCCTGGGCCGCCGCGCGCTGCGGCGGCGCGGCCGGCTCCGCGACGGACGCCTCGGCAGGCGCGTCGAGCAGCGGGTCCATCGCGAGCACCCGCTGGTGGATCTTGGCCAGCTCGGTGCCCGGGTCGATGCCGAGATCCTCGGCAAGCCTGGCCCGCGCGTCGTGGAAGACATGCAGCGCCTCGGCCTGCCTGCCGCACCGGTACAGGGCGATCATGAGCAGTCCGCGCGCCCGCTCGCGCAGCGGGTGATCGGCGACGAGCGCGGTCAGCTCTGGCACCGCGGCGGCGGACTGGCCGCAGGCAAGCATCAGGTCGGCCCGTTCCTCGATGGCGGTAGTGCGCAGTTCGTCGAGGCGCACTCGCTCTGCCTCCGCGAAGGGGCCTGGCACCCCGGCGAACGCCTGGCCGCGCCAGAGGCCGAGGGCCTCGGCCACGGCTTGCGCCGCGCCTCGGGTATCGCCGCGGGCGCGCAGCTCGCGCGCCCGGATGAGGCATTCCTCGAACTGTTCGGCGTCAAGGCCACCGGGGCTGAGCCGGAGCAGGTAGCCGCCGCCGGAGGAAATCAGCACCTGGCCCGGGGTGCCGCGCCGCGACCGCTCAGGCCGGTCCGGCTCCAGTACCCGGCGCAGTCCGGCCACGTACGTATAGATGCCGCTGTCGACGCTGGCGGGCGGGTGGTTGCCCCACACCGCGTCGACGAGCTCACTGCGCGATACGGTGCGGTTGGCCCGGCTTGCGAGCACGCCGAGGACCGCGAGTTGCCGAGGCTGCCCCGCCATGACCTCGTGCCCGTCACGCCAGACCGTAACCGGCCCTAGGACCCCCACCCGCAGCGGCACTGCCGAAACCTTTTCGTCCTGGTCACTGCCCGAAGGCGCGGCAAAACCGGCAGCATCGAGGTGAATATGATTCACCACCAGCCGCCCCCTTCGCGCCGGACTCTACACCCACCCTGGCAGCGCGACACGCGTAATCTCACCCGGGTAATTACGCCACGCAACCAAATGGTACAGCCAGGAGATTACCCCCAGCAGTGGACGGGCATCTAGAAAATATCCAGATGGCCTATAGCCCGCCCGTCTATTACTAAAACAGCGAACATGCGGCCCGGCTTCCCACCCAGCCTGGCCGCAGCTGCGGTCCGGCTAACGGCGCCACCCACCGCCACGCCGGACGGGCGCGGGCACACCCCCCTGGTGCCCCGCTACCAACAGCCGGCCTCCACGGTTACCCCTCACTCCAACCGTGGAGGCCGGTGTGGTGCGCTATCCGATACACTCCGAGTCTATCCAGTGACGGATGGTGACACATCGGGGGCCGACGATGGGGAAGTCGAGTGGCGCCAAGCCTTCCGGAGACCGGCGGTCGCGGATCGCGGCACAGCGCGCAGCGCAGCAGCGCGCGGCGCGGCGGAACCGGCTGCTGCTGGCCGGCGGAGCAATCGTTGTCGTCGTGGGCGTCGTGCTCGGGGTCGTGCTGGCGCAGGGCGGCTCCTCCTCCGGGAATTCGTCCGGCAGCGCCGCGGGCAGCCCGGGCCCGACCGGCAGCGCGCTCACCGCACTGACCAATCAGGTCACCTCGGTGCCCGCCACGGCACTGGCCACCGTCGGCAGCGGCGCGGTGACCGCGCGGCCGACCACCATCAGCGGCACCCCGCTGACCAGCGGCGGCAAGCCCGAGATGCTCTACATCGGTGCCGAGTACTGCCCGTACTGCGCGGCTGAGCGGTGGGCGATGATCGTCGCGCTCAGCCGGTTCGGCACGTTCTCCGGCCTTGCCACCATCCGGTCCGCGGCGCAGAACGGCGCGGGGCAGGCCGAGCCTTTCCCGCTGACGCCGACGTGGACGTTCGCGAACTCGAGCTACACGAGCAGCTACCTCACGTTCACTCCGGTCGAGGAGTTCACCAACATCCCGGACAAGAGCACCGGCGGCTACACCCCGCTGATGAACCTCACATCCGAGCAGCAGGCGCTCTTCACGAAGTACGACGCCGCAAACCAGGGCGCGATCCCGTTCATCGACTTCGGGAACAAGTTCATGAGCGTCGGCGCCACCTACGACCCGGGCGTGCTCAAGGGGCTCACCTGGTCCCAGATCGCGGCCGACCTGCACACGCCGACGAGCCCCGTCGGCAAGGCGGTGCTCGGCGCGGCCAACTACACGACCGCCGCGATCTGCGGCCTGACCGGCGACCAGCCCGCGACCGCGTGCACTCCGGCCGTCAAGGCCCTGCGGGCCAACTTCGGTAGCGGCTGATCGAAGACTCAGCTCACCCAGAGCTTTCTCTCAGCCTGAAGCACGCTTGAACCCTCGCAAATCCCCCTACGATATGAGCATGGGCAAAGCCAGCAGGACAAAGCAGGACGTAGACCGGCGCGCGCGCATCGCTGCGCAGCGGGAGGCGGAGCGCCGCGCCGAGCAGCGCAAGCGGATCTACCTAGCAGGTGGGTCGATCCTCGTTGTCGCCATCGTCGTCGTCGCGCTTGTGCTGGTGAAGCTGAACAGCGGTACCGCGACCGCGAGCAACGGCCCGACGGGCACCGCGCTGGCCTCGGTGACCAAGCAGGTCACCACCATCCCCAGCAGCGTCACCGACAAGGTCGGGGACGGCGGCGTCAACAAGGGCGTCTTCGTCTCCACCGCGACCGCCGCCCAGGCGAGCAGCGCGTCGTCCCAGCTTGGCTCTTACTTCGGCACCGTCAACGGCCCGCCGCTCACGTCGGGCGGCAAGCCCGAGGTGCTGTTCCTCGGCGGCGAGTACTGCCCCTTCTGCGCCGCGGAGCGCTGGGCCATGGTCAACGCCCTCAGCCGGTTCGGCACTTTCACGGGGCTGACCACGACGCACTCGTCGAGCACTGACTCCGACCCGAACACGCCGAGCTTCACGTTCTACAAGTCGAAGTACACGAGCAACTACATCAACTTCACGTCGGTCGAGGAGTACACCAACACTCCCGACAGCAGCGGCGGCTACAAGACGCTGGAGACCGCGACGGCCGCGCAGCAGAAGCTGCAGCAGACCTACGACCCGCAGCTGGCCATCCCGTTCCTCTACCTGGGCGGCAAGTACGCCGAGGTCGGCAACCTCGCGCCGCTCGACCCCTCGCTGCTGACCGGCAAGACCTGGGCCCAGGTCGCGTCCGCCATGAACGACCCGACGTCCACCATCGGCAAGGCCGAGCTGGGCAACGCGAACTACCTGACCGCCGCGATCTGCAAGCTGACCAACAACCAGCCGGCGACGGCCTGCACGCCGACCATCCAGAAGCTCCAGGCCAACTTCGCCAGCTAGGATAACTTCGCAGCGTAATCAAGGAACCACTGGAGACACCCTCGATGGCGAGTTCAAAGGCTCGGTCCACTACCCGGTCAGCCCGCACGGCGGCGGCAGTCTCCGCCACGCCCACAAGCCGTGCGGCAAGCAAGCCGGCCAAGGCGGCCGAGCCTGAACCCGTCGAGGATGACGAGGTCTTCGAGGCGGAAGAGGAGAAGCGGCCGTCGGGGCAGCCGCTGTGGCTGCAGATCGTCACGTTCGTGCTCGCCATCCTCGGCCTGGCGATCTCCGCCTACGAGACCTGGGCGCACTTCAACGGCAACCACCTGGCGGGCTGCCCCACCGGCGGCGGCGGCACGTTCAACTGCTCCGCAGTCATTACCAGCCCGCAGTCGATGGTCTTCGGCGTCATCCCGGTGGCCGTGCTCGGCCTGGCGTTCTACGTGGCCGCCGTGCCGCTGTTCTCGCCGTGGGCCTGGCGGCTCCGGTGGCGCCTGGTGCACCAGCTGCGCCTGGCGTCCGTGATCGTCGGCATGGGCTTCGTGGTGTACCTGATCTACGCCGAGCTGACGATCGGGAGCATCTGCGAGTACTGCACCGGCGTGCACATCGTGACGTTCCTGCTGTTCTGCATCACTGTGTTCAGCGCGGCCATCTGGGGTCTCAGCGGGCAGCGGCAGAACGCGGACGACCTCGCCTGACCAGCGGCCCCGCCGCCGTTGTAGCTACATGACATTATCTTCACGTTTGTCCCGCTGGCCTGGGCGCGGGCGCCCGCCACGGTTACGGTGGCCGCATGCCTGGCATGAACTCCACCCTGAGCCCTGCCAGCCCGATCCTCACGTCCGCGTTCCGTTCCGCGCTGCTGCAGCAGTGGGTGATCGTGGCCGTCATCTTTGTGCTGTTGCTTCTCGCCTGGTTCGCGACGCGGACCGCGGTCTTCGGCGCCATGGCGCGCACGTTCCACGCTGAGGCCGGAAGCTGGCCCGAGCCGCGCGCGCGGCGGCTGCTACGGGTCGGGTTCGGGGTGCTGTGGCTGTTCGACGGCCTCCTGCAGGCGCAGCCGCAGATGCCAGGCGGGCTCGCCGACCAGGTGATCCAGCCGACCGCGGCCACCTCCCCCGGCTGGGTGCAAGACACCGTGAACTACGGCGTGAACCTCTGGGATTTCCATCCCGTCCAGGCCGCCGCGGCGGCGGTATGGATCCAGGTCGGCATCGGGCTGTGGCTGCTTGTCGCGGTGCGCGGCCGGTCTGCCCGGCTCGCGGGCCTGGCCGGGGCGGCCTGGGGGCTCATCGTCTGGGTGTTCGGCGAGGCGTTCGGCGGCATCTTCGCCCCCGGCCTTACCGTGCTGTTCGGGGCACCCGGCGCGGCGCTGCTGTACGTCGTGGCCGGCGCGCTGCTTGCGCTGCCCGAGCGGACCTGGGACCGACCCCGTCAGCCCGGCCGTCTCCTGCTCGCCGGGTCCGGCGTGTTCTTCCTCGGCATGGCGCTGCTCCAGGCGTGGCCGGGGCGCGGCTTCTGGCAGGGCACGGCGGGTGGCAATCTCGGTTCGCTCACCAGCATGATCGCGGACATGGCGAGTACATCGCAGCCGCGCCCGCTGCACGCGATTGTCGCCGGGTTCGGCAACTTCGCGGTCGCGCACGGTTTCGCGGTTAACCTGGTCGCCGTCATCGCACTCGCCGCCGTCGGCGCGGCCATGGTCGTCGCGGCCATGCGCGCCGACGCGCGGCTCGCCCTGCTCGCGGTCATCGCCGGGGCCGTGTTCTGCCTCGCGGACTGGGTGCTAATCGAGGACCTAGGCGTCTTCGGCGGGCTCGGCACCGACCCGAACTCGATGATCCCCCTCATCGTCCTGTTCACCGCCGGGTACCTGGGGCTAGCCCCGGTCCCGCAGCGGGCGGTAGCGCCTGCCCCCGTCACCGAGGCGGCCACGCTGCTGGCCGCACCGGTACCGGACGCCGCAGAGCCGCCTGAGCCCGCCGCGGAAGCGCCGGAACCTGCCACAGGCGATCCCCAGCCTGCTGGGTCGGCGCAACGCAGCGGGCGGGTGCCGCGACTCGCGCACGGGTTCGCGCGCGCACCGATGGGGGTTGTCTTCGGGGCTGGGGCGCTTGGCGTCGTCCTCGTCGGCGCCGCGCCGATGGCGCTGGCCACCGCAAACCCCAACGCCGACCCCATCACCGCCCAGGCCATCGCGGGCAGCAGCGGGCAGTTCGACACTCCTGCGGCGAACTTCACGCTGACCAACCAGAACGGGCAGCAGGTCGCGCTGTCCAGCCTGCGCGGCAAGGTGGTCCTGCTGACCTTTCTCGACCCGGTGTGCACCACCGACTGCCCGCTCATCGCCCAGGAGATGAAGTCGGCCGACGCGCTGCTCGGCGACAAGGCGAGCAGCGCAGAGCTGGTCGCCGTCGTCGCGAACCCGACGTACCTGTCCACCGCGTACGTCAAGGAGTTCACGGCCCAGGAGAACCTGAGCCAGGTGCCCAACTGGCTGTTCCTCACGGGGTCGCTGAACCAGCTCAAAGACGTCTGGCACGACTACGGGATCGAGGTCGAGAACCTGCCCGCGGGGGCGATGGCCGCCCACAACGACCTCGCGATCGTGATCGACGCCAACGGCACCATCCGGCAAGAGCTCAGCGACGACCCCGGCCCCGGCACGTCCGCGACGAAGGCCTCGTTCGCCAGCCTCCTCGCCGACTCCGTCGCGCAGACGATGAGCAAGCCGTGAAGCGGCTGATCGCGGCTGGTGCGGCGCTTGCCGCCGTCGGTCCGGTCGCCGCGTGCGGGACTACCGCGGCTTCCACGCCGGGCCCGGCGGCCACGGCGGCGGGGTCCGCCGCGGCTTCGATGGCGACATCGCTGGCCACGGCCCAGGAGACCTGGGCGATCGTGCCGATGGCGGCCGATCCCGCGTTCTGGCAGGTGTTCTCCCGGGCGGCGAACTCGCCGACCTGGAAACTGGTCACGCCACCTGGCGTCGCGATCAACGGCGGGCTCGTCGCCTCGGCCGCCGGGGCAGACTCGCTCAGCGTCGCGGTCCGGCCCAGCCAGGACCTGAAATTCACGCCGCTCGCGGCCACCACGAACGGGGGCAGCGCGTGGTCGCCCGGGGGGCCGCTTGACGCGGGCGTGGCGGCGTCACCCGACGCGTTCGCCGCCAACGGCAGCCGCCTGGCCGCGCTGTTGAGCGACGGGACCATCAAGACCAGTTCCGATGCCGGGGCATCATGGTCGACCCTCGCCAAGCCTGGCGCCATCGCGGCCTCCCCCGCCGCCAAGGGATGCGGACCGGTCAAGGTCACCTCACTGTCGTTCGGGATATCCGCCACAGATCTGCTGGCGGGCGGCACCTGCGGGACCAGCGGTACCACCGCGGTGTTCGCCTACTCCGCTACCAGCGGCTGGCAGCGGCTGCACCTGCCGGTTTCCGGGCAGCTCAGGCGGCTCACCCGCGGGCTGGCGCTGGTGCAGGGCAAGGACGGGCTGAGCGCGCTGTGGGACGGCGTCGGCTGGTACGCGTACGGGCCGCCGACACAGGCGGCCGCCACCTGGGCCAAGTCCGCGCCGCTGCCATCGCCTGGGCCGGTCACCGCGTCGGGCACGCTCGCCGGCGACGGGGCATGGGTGCTGTTCGCCGACGGGCGGGCGGCGACGGTCAGCCTGTCCGTGCGAGCAGCGTTTAGTTCGGAGACTCCGCAGTGGGTGCGGTTGCCTGCCGTGCCCGCGCGTACCGCCGTGCTCGCGTCTGGGCTGGGTGGCGCGACGGACGCGCTTGCCGTTTCCGGGTCGGCGCTCACCGTGTGGCGGCTGGCCTCCGGGCAGACCGTGTGGTCAAAGGTTCAGACGATCAGCGTGCCGATTCAGGCGGGCTCATCCGGTTAGGTCGGGGGCTTCATGCACTACATACTGGATAACTGGTCGTTTGACCCGTTCGTCATCGTCGTGGCCGTCGTGGTCGCCTGGCACGAGATCGGGCTGTTCCGGCTGGCCAAGCGGTCACGCCCGGAGCGGACACGGGAACGGCGGATCCGGTCGCTTTGGTTCTACGCCGGGCTGCTGGTGCTGCTGCTGGCCGTCGTGTCGCCGATTGACTACTGGGCCGATTCCTACTTCATGGTCCACATGGTGCAGCACCTGCTGCTGATGTTCGCCGCGCCGTCCCTCGTCGTCGCGGGCGCGCCGGGACAGCCGCTGCTTGACGCGCTGCCCGGGCGGTCAGGGAAGACGGTGACCCGGTCGGTGCTGGCCGGCGGCTGGTCGCGGCCCCTGCGCGCCGCCTTCACGTTCCTCACCGGGCCGGTCGTCGCGGTGGTCCTGTTCAACCTCGCGATGATCGTATGGCACATCCCGGCCGCGTTCGGCCTGGCGGCGGACAACTCGGCGGTGCACATCTGGCTGGAGCACGGGTCGTTCTTCGCGACCGGCGTGCTGTTCTGGCTGCAGTTCATCCCGTCGCCGCCGTTCCGGTCCCGGATGCCGCTGCTCGGGCGCGCCGCGGCGCTGCTGGCGACCAACGTCGTCATGATCTTCATCGCGATGACCCTGTCGATCTTCGCGACGCACTCGGTCTACGCCTCGTACGACCACGTGCCCGGCGTGACGCTGCCCGCTTTCGCCGACCAGCAGATCGGCGCGGCGATCCTCTGGGTGTGCGGGGACTTCTGGGCGCTGCCGACGATGATCATCACGATCAGGAAGCTGATGAGCGACGAGACCGGCGTGGGGAGCGCGCTCGACAAGTTCATGCGCTCGGGCAGCCGCGCAGCGACGTCGGCGACGTCCCGCGCGTGGACGGCCCGGGCGCCGCGCTAGCACCGTGCCGGTCACGCGCGACGGAAGGTGTACTCCGAACTTACGCGTTCGGGCGGTCGGCGGGCTCGCCAGCGGGGCGGTCCGCTTGGGCATGGCCGTTGAGGGTGCCGTCGCCGTTCGAGTTGCCGCTGCCGCCGAGGCTGCCGGAGCCATTGGAGATGCCGTTACCGTCGGGGATGCCGCTGTCGTCGAGACTGGTGTGCCCGTCGGTGCGCGGGTCGTGGTCCGGGACGGAATAGGTGATGGTGTCCGGCGCTCCGGTGGTGTCGGGCGCTCCGGTGGTGTCGGGCGCTCCGGTGGTGCCCTCGGCCGGCTCTTCGGAGTCGTCTGCGGCCGGGTGCCTGCCGGTCAAGCCAGGCAGGCCTGGCAAGGCTGGCAGGCTCGGGAGGTTGCTGGTGAGGTCGGCGATGTGCGGGAGGCTTGGCGGGGTCCAGTGGCGTAGCTGCGACAGGGCCGGGGCCCGGCCAACCATGATCACGCCGACGATCAGCGCCACGACGCCGCCGGCCTGCAACGCCAGTTCGCCCGGGGTGATCTGGATCCGGTCGCCGAAGATCAGCACGCCGAGCAGGATCCCGACCAGGGGCTCCCCCGCCGCGATGGCCGGCAGCGACTGCTGGAGCGGGCCGGCGTTGAAGGCGCTCTGCATCAGCCAGATGCCCATCGCGCCCGCGCCTACGAGTGCGTAGGGCGCCCAGGTCGTGAACATCGCGCCGACGCCGTTGGAGCTGAGGATCTCCAGGGTCTGCCTGGTCAGCGCGTCCTGGATGCCGAACACGAGCCCCGCGCCCGCCCCGGTCAGCATCGCCCGCGTCCTGCCCGGGCGCTTCCGTCCCTGGTACACGAGCACGAACGCGAGCCCGGCGATCACCGCGGCGGCCGGCCAGTGCGACACCGAGCCGAACGACAACCCGATCGGCTTCGCCGACCGGGACGCCGACAGCAGCGCCACCCCTGTGCACAGCACCGCCGCGCCGCAGAACTCCCACAGCCGGAGCGCCGCCTTCGCGATCGGCACGGCTAGGACCAGGGCAAAGACGAGGTTCGTGGTGAGCAGCGGCTCCACGGACGCGAGCGACAGGTTCCCGATCGACCAGGCAGCGAGGACCTGGCCGCTAATCATGCAGGCGATGCCGATCAGCCAGCGCGGCTGGCGCAGCAGATCCGTGAGCAGCCGCAGCGACAGGAACCGCGAGGCTGGCTCGCGTTGCGCGGTCTGCTGCTGCAGCACGAAGCCCGTGCCAATCAGCAGCGCGGCCAGCAGCGTGAGGCCGTAGTCGAGGCTGATGTCAAGGTCCACGGCGCTCTAGACCGCTGCACTGATTGTCATCGCTGCTGCCCCTGGTCGTCTGGCGGGGTCGTCCCTTGGCTGTCCACACTAGCCGCGCCCAGGCCGCCCGGCGGGCAGGCACGGCGCCCTCCCCGCCTACCCGCCGGTCTCTTACCCAAAGCGCTTATCATCACGAGCGCGGAATCATAACGTTCCCGCTCACCTGGGCTTTTTTCCATACGTCTTACGCCCGCAGCACGCGAGAGCGGCAATCCTACGCATATATCGGCAGGTCAAGCCTTACTATCATCTTGACGGCAGGTGGGTGCCGTCTGGTGTCATCGGGTAGGGAGAGCTTGGTGGGGGAAGCAGCTTCCGTGTCGCGCGCTGCGCGCGACACGCGACGCACGACGGTGCGGCGACGCGCCGTGGGGACCAGGGACAGGATCATCGCGCACCTCGCGCTCGTCGCTGAAGTCAGCGACGGGGCGGGTATGGCTAGCACGCGGCTGGCAGAAGCCGTCGGCTACCCAGGGTCAAGCGTGGCCTTCGCGCAGCTGCTGTCCGGCATGGAACGTGACGGCCTGATAAGCCGCGAAGTACGCGGGAAGCGGACCTATCGGATCACGCTATCGGCGCCGATACCGACGCGCGCCGTCGCGGACCCGATACCGACGCAGGACGGCGGGTCGCTGCCCGTCGCCTTCCCCGCGGTCATCGACTACGACGAACTGGCGGACCGGGTGATCTTGCGGCTGCTCCGGCGGCTCGCGGAGCTGAACCCCGCCGAACTGGCCACACTCGAGCGGTTGCTTGCCCCGCGCAAGACTGCCGCCGAGGAGCTGAAGATCGTCTAGCCGATCCGGCGTAGCCCGGCCCGGTGATGTTTCGCCGTCGCGATGTAAGTCTGCACGGCGCTCTCCGTCCAGGTCGTGTCTACGCCGGAACGCTTGACCTTGGCGGGCACGCCCGCGACCAGTGAGCCGGGCGGTACTTCGAAGCCCTCGGAGACCACCGCGCCGGCGGCCACGATCGAGCCCTTGCCGATCACCACGCGGTTCAGCGTGACCGAGCCCGAGCCGATCAGGCAGCCGTCCTCGACGACGCAGCCCTCAAGGTGCGCGTTGTGGCCGACGACGCAGTCGTCGCCGATGATCGTCGGGTGGTTGGCGGTGCAGTGGACGATCGTGCCGTCCTGCACCGAGGTGCGCGCGCCCACGGTGATGTAGCCGTGGTCGCCGCGCAGCACCGCGCCCGGCCACACCGATGCCTCGGGTCCGATCGTGACTCGTCCGATAACAACGGCATCAGGCGCGACATAGGCCGTTTCGTGGATCTGCGGCTCATCGTCATCCAAGGCGTAGATTGACACTGGCATAGGGTAGCGTCTCGATTCGTGGCCAGCACTTTCCAGGCACCCTCCCAGCAGTCAGCTGACGAAGAGTCACCCGTTCAGGCGCTCCTCGCCACCGCCGTCGTCGCCATCGGCGGGACGGAGCGGCCCGGGCAGACCGTCATGGCCCAGGCCGTGTGGGACGCGGTGACCGACGGGACGCACCTCGCCGTGCAGGCCGGCACCGGAACGGGCAAGTCGCTGGCCTACCTGGTGCCCGCCATGCTGCTCGCCGCCGACAAGCGCGGGCCCGTCGTTGTCTCCACGGCCACCATCGCCCTGCAGCGCCAGCTCGTCGACCGGGACCTGCCCCGGCTCACCGAGGCGATCCGCGAGGAGCTGGGCCGCACCCCGCAGTTCGCCATCCTCAAGGGGCGCAACAACTACCTGTGCCTGAACAAGCTGCGGAACGGGCCTGAGGACGAGCAGGACTCCCTGTTCGACGCGCCCACTAGCCCGCTTGGCGCGCACGTCAAGCGGCTGCACCAGTGGGCCGCGTCCACCACGAACGGCGACCGGGACGAGCTCGTGCCCGGGGTGCCCGACCAGGCCTGGCGGCAGGTCGCCGTCACCGCGCGGGAGTGCCTGGGGGTGCACCGCTGCCAGTTCGGCATCCAGTGCTACTCGGAGCGGGCCAGGCGGACAGCCGCCGAGTCCGACGTCGTCGTCACCAACCACGCGCTGCTTGCCATCGACGCGCTCGGCGAGGGCGGCATCCTGCCCGAGCACCGGGTGGTCATCGTCGACGAGGCGCACGAGCTCGTGGACCGGGTCACCTCGGTGGCCAGCGGCGAGCTGTCCGTGTTCACGATCGACCTCGCGGTGCGGCGCACCGGGCGGCTCGCGGACGAGGGGGAGGTGGCGCGGCTGTCTGAGGCGGGCAACGCGCTGACCCCGCTGCTCGCCAGCCTGCCAGGCGGCCGGATGGAC
>Ga0310811_10002726_pt1 | contig 22076 bp, 21 predicted proteins | sample YCmetagenome_FD_207642 | JGI IMG/M metagenome (GOLD analysis project Ga0310811, IMG submission 207642) | Soil microbial communities from experimental microcosm in Duke University, North Carolina, United States - YC | ecosystem: Engineered > Artificial ecosystem > Soil microcosm > Unclassified ...
CTTGATGCTCTGTGCGAAGACCGTCGAGGTCCAGAATGGCGCCGCAGCGGCCATGCCGGCTGCCACCGATCCCTTCGCGAAACGTCGCCGACCTATTCCCGTAATCCTTTTGCTCATGACGTTCTCCTCCCGATTTTCTTTTTGTTAACGGTTATAGAAGGGGGGCAACGACGCGTCGACATTCACCCAGACTGATCGCGCCTCGGTGTAGTCGTGCATTGCCTCGAATCCCATCTCCCGGCCGTAGCCTGACTGCCCGATCCCACCGAAGGGCGAGCCGGGATTGACCCGCTTGTAGCTGTTGATCCAAACCATGCCGGCGCGGATCGATTGCGCGATCTTGTGGGCACGCGAGAGATCGCGCGTCCACAATCCGCCGCCCAGGCCATAGGCGGTGCCGTTAGCGATGGCGAGCGCTTCCTCGTCGCTCTTGAAGGTCGTCACGCTGACGAACGGGCCGAACACTTCTTCCTGCGCGACGCGATCGGTCGGCGCGGCACGCACAACCGTGGGAAGGACGTAGCATCCTTTGGCGAGCCGCGGATCGTCAGGAGCCGTACCGCCGGCCAGCACCTCGCCACCCTGGGACTTTGCGACGTCGATGTACTTCAGGACCCGATCGCGATGTTCGTTCGAGGTGAGAGGGCCCATTTCGGTCGCCTGATCTGTGGGATCGCCAACGCGGATCGAACGTGCAAGGGCCAGGAACTTGTCCATGAACGCCTCGGCAATGCGCTCATGCAGGATGAGGCGCGAGCCTGCGATGCAGGCTTGTCCCTGGTTGTGGAAGATCGCGAAGGCGGAGCCGTTGACCGCGGCAGCAAGGTCGGCGTCGTCGAACACGATGTTCGCACCCTTGCCGCCAAGCTCAAGCTGCACGCGCTTGAGATTTCCCCTCGAAGCCTCGACGACGCGCCGGCCGGTCGCTGTCGAACCGGTGAACGCAATCTTGCCCACCGCGGGATGCTCGGCCAGCCGTTGTCCTGCCGTGTGGCCGTAGCCGGGAACGATGTTCACGACGCCTTCGGGAAACCCGACTTCGGCGATGAGCTCGCCGAGACGCAGGGTCGAAAGGGGCGTGATCTCCGACGGCTTCAGCACCACCGTGTTGCCCGCGGCCAGCGCCGGTCCCATGTTCCAACTCGTGAACATGAAGGGAAAGTTCCAGGGCACGATCTGGCCCACCACGCCGATGGGTTGGCGCAGCACGTAATTGAGAAATCCGCGCTCCACCGGAACGACGGATCCCTGGAACTTGTCGGCCATGCCGCCGAAGTAGCGAAAGCAGCCAGCCGTGCGTGGTACGTCGAGGCCGCGCGTGTCGCGGATGGGATGACCGGTGTCGAGGGTCTCGAGCAGGGCCAGCTCGTCGGTATGCTCCTCGATCTTGTCAGCGAGCTTCAGCAGGAGCCGGCCTCGAACCGCCGCGGCCATCGACGACCAGGCTGGGAAGGCCCGGGCGGCGGCTTCGACAGCGAGATCGACATCGCGGGCGCCAGCTTCGGCGATATGGGCGATCAGTGAGTTGTCATGGGGTGAGACGACATCGATCCTGCCGCCATCAGCGGCCGCGACGAACTCGCCGCCAATGAACAGGCCGGTCTGCACCGAACCCAACGACGGGCGAGCGATCGTGTCCATGCCAGGACGATGCGCTCAGAAGTTCACGGGGAACGGCGGGAGGTCGCCCTGCTCATATCGCTTGGGCAAGTCAGGTGTGACGTTCTCCCACACGTACAGCATGGACCGCTTCTTCGAATATCCCTGATGGCGGATGTCTGCTGGCATGGCCGCGACGTCGCCGGCTTTCATGGTGACGCGGGCGCGCGGTGCACCTGTGTTCTTGTCGCCCACATCCCACACGATCTCGTCGGAAAGCTGGATGAACCATTCCACGCGGTCGTTCCCATGGAAGACCGGCAGGATGTATTCCTCGGTCGTCGGGCAGGCGAGCGACGCCTTGCAGACCGCGGTTACTGACGGATTCCAGGTGACGTCGGAACGGCTGAGATACTTGAACAGGCTGAAGGCGTGGAGCTGCCCCTTGAAGTCCGGCTCTTCGATGATCTCGGGCTCGTCCTGCGACACGTCGGCAAAGGCGCGGTTGATCGGCATGTCGTCGCGCAGCGGCGAATCGCCCGTCAGGCCGGGCATGCGCTTGGTCTGGATGCGCATGCGCTCGATGGCTTCAATATTTTCACCCTGCTTGGTACCGAAGGCCGTGCCGGTTTCGACCGGCGCCGCAAACGGATCGAAGCCTTCGTTCACCCAGTCGCGCAGGATCGCCTTGAAGGTCGCCATGATGTGGGCGCCGTCGAAGCGCTCGGTGTAGTCGACCCCGGCCTGCTTCATGATGCCGTTGAAGGTACCGGCATACAGATCGACCTGGCCGTAGTGATTGCGCGTGCCGATGACGTGATCGAAATTGACCCAGCCGTAGAAGAAGTTCCAGGCTACGTCTCGCATGCAGGCGCGCAGGAAAGCTTCCGCCGACATCTGATGCGAGCGCATCTGCCCCTTCGCCGGCCATCGGATGGTGACGAAATATTCATCACGCGATAGCTCGAATTTCCCGAGCTTGAAGGTGCGATAGCCATTTTCGTTGCTGGGATCGCTGGCAACGACTTTCGACAGTGCGGTGGACATCGTCATTACTCCCCAAGATCCGGCGCTGGATGATTTCTGAGTGTTACTGGAGGCAGATCTCGTTCCATTTCTCGACGCTGAGATCGCCCAGGATCGTCTGCTGCAGGATCACGCCGAGCTTCGTTGCGGTGAACCGGTAGGCGCAGCCCGCGGGCAGCAGCGCCTGATGGCCGCGCTTCAGCCTGATCAGGCCCATGCGTTTTCCCTCTGGCGTGTCACCCGCGAGGATTGCGCCGTTCTTCGACTCCGGCGGCGGGTTCTTGAGTTTGAGGAATTCGATCTCGATCTCGCCGTCCATGCAGAGAGCGAACTCGTCGTGTGCACAGGCGAACCACGGCGATTGGCCTTCGGCCCGCATCACTTCCTGCACATATTCCAGGTTCTTGCCGACAACCACGCGCTCATATGGCTTCGACTTCGAGGCCACCTCGAAGATGTTCGAAAACACGTAGTGCTTCGGATCGCCGCTGACGATCTCGATGCTGCCTTTCTGGTAATCGGAAATCGAACCGAAGACGGTGGTCGACATATCATTCCCTCCCGATGCTGCCGGCTTGCGTCGTTCTTTTGTTCTGGCTGATCCTAGGGGAGGGGCTTGCCGGCCACAATGTGGCTGGCGCCGAAACCACCATTCGGCATTTGCAAACAATCGGTCGGGGATCAGGCGTCGGCTCGGCTGCCGGTCGAGACGTCGTCGTGCGGCAGGAAGCCGTTGGTCATGAGCACGCGGTCCCAATGGGGCTCGCCGGCAAATCGCTCCTGGATGAAATCGACGAACAACTTGACCTTGACGTTGTAGCGGTGAGTCACCGGATAGACGGCCGACAGCCAGAACGACGACAGGCGATAGCCATAGAGCACGGGCGTGAGGCGGCCGGCGACGATGTCGTCGGCCGCGGCAATCGTTGGGATGCAAACGACGGCAGCGTGCGCCAGCGCATGTTCCTTCAGGAGATGGACGCTGTTGGTGCGTAGTGCTGCCGGCAGGTCGATGTCGATCCTCCGCTTCCCGCGCATGAACTGCCAGCGATTGCGGGTGGGATAGCCGTTGTAGACGCCGAGCCGATGACGCAGCAGGTCTTCAGGGCGGCGCGGCATGCCAAAACGGGCGATGTACTCGGGCGTCGCCAGGAACAGGCGCCGTACCGGAAAGATTCGTCGCACGATCAGCGCGTCGGAAGCCGGCTCGAAGAGCTGCAGGATGATGTCGAATCCCTTTTCGACCGGATCGACAATGATGTCGTTCACGATGATGTCGAGGAAGATGTCGGGGTATCGTTCCTGATATTCGTGCAGCACCTTCGAGAGGTGACCGAGGGCGAAGCCGGGAATGACGGTGAGCCGCAGCGTGCCGGTCGGCGAGCCCTTGATCTCGCGCATCTGGTCCGTAACGCCATCGAGGCGCGCCACCAGGTCGGCGCATTCCTTGTAGTATTCGGCGCCGATTTCCGAGAGCTTGACGGCCCTCGTTGTGCGGTGAAACAGCGGCGCTTCAATGAATTCCTCGAGCTGCTTCACACGCTGCGTGACGACGGAGTTGGCCACGCCCAGCTGACGTGCCGCCTCGGCAAAGCTCTCCGTCTCTGCGACCCGTACGAAGGCTTGAATGCTGAGGAATCGGTCCATTGGTGGAGGTCGGCTCAGGACGTGGTGTGCCCTCCACTATATCAGGAAGTCGAAGCCGGCGAGCCTCGCCTTAGGCCGGCTGCGTCGCCAGGCTGGCTTGTACCGCTTTTCTGAACCCGGCAAGGGCGTCCCGCGTTGCGCCAGCTGGCCACCCCGCGCTCATGCCGCCGTCGACGACCAGGTTGTGGCCAGTCAGCAAACGAGAGGCGTCACTGGCGAGAAAGAGGGCGGCCTGGGCGATATCCTCCGCGCGGCCTACGTAAGGCAGCGGCTGCCATCGGGGAAGGATCGTGGCGATGGCGGCTTCTGCCGCTTCCAGGTGTGCGTCCGCTTCGTCGTGGTCGATCCCCGCGCCCTTGCCAAAGATGCCGGTCGCGATCGGTCCGGGAGACAGGGTGTTCACCCGGATGCCCTTTTCGCCCAGTTCCATCGCCGCACAGCGGGTGAGATGGATGGTCGCCGCCTTCGCCACCGAATAGTAGACGCCGCCAAGGCCCGCGTGGACGCCGTTGATGCTGGCCACGTTGATGATGCTGCCGGATTTCTGCGCCGCCATGATCGGCACGGCATACTTCATGCTGGCAAGAACGCCACGGACATGAACGCCAATCGCCGCGTCAAACCGATCGAGATCGAGGTCGGCAATGGCGTCGTAGCGTGAGCCGGTGCCGGCATTGTTCACGAGACAGTCCAGCCGCCCGAACCGAGCCGTCGCCTGCTCGATCATCACCTTCACGTCTGGTTCTCGCGACACGTCCGTCTGCACGAAGATCGCGGCGTCACCGAGCTTTTTAGCCAAACGCTCGCCATTTGCGCGGCGACGGCCCGCAATTACCACGCGTGCACCGGCCTCGACGAACAATTCGGCCGTCCGGGCGCCGATGCCGCTGGTTCCGCCCGTTACGACCGCGACCTTGCCTTCGAATCCACACATTGTTCTCTCCCTCGTGATCCGCGCTCCATGAGATCCCCCACGCGGGTTCGCCCGGCAACTATCCGGCGGGTAATCGGCCAGGCCGTTCGGGAGAGGATATGCGTCCGGATCGAGACGCCACTTGAGCAGTGTCGGGCTTCGATGTCATTGGTTCGCCTGTTCGCGCCGCAGCACGCGCGTCACCTCTTCGGAGAGGATCTCGTGGATGCGGTCGTAGAGCCTGCCGAATGCTGGATCGCCGCGGCGACGGGGACGCGGCAAGTCGACCTCGATTTCCTCCTTGAGGGCGGAGCCTGGGCCCGAGCGCATGACGCCGATCCGGTCGGCCAGGATGATCGCCTCGCCGATATCATGCGTGATGAAGAGCACGGTGCTCGAGGTCCGCTGCTGGATGGCGGAAAGCTCGTCTTGCAGGATCGCCCGGGTCTGCGCGTCCAGCGCCCCGAACGGCTCATCCATCAGCAGGATCGGGCTGTTGCAGACCAGGGCACGTGCGATCTGGATGCGCTGCTTCATGCCGCCCGACAGCTGCGAGGGGAATTTGTGTCCCTGCTGACCGAGGCCGACGAAATCGAGCTGGCGCTGCGCCTTCTGCCGCCGCTCCTGGGCGGGCACGCCCGCCATCTTGAGGCCGAACTCGACATTCTCCTGGGCCGTCAGCCAGCCGTAGAGCGAATCGTCGCCCTGGAAGATGACGACGCGATCCACGCCGGGTCCCATGACAGGGCGACCGTCGACCGCGAGCTGCCCGCCATGGGCATGCTCGAAGCCGGCAAGCAGGTTCAGCGCGGTGGTTTTGCCGCAACCCGAGGGGCCCAGTAGTACGTAGAATTCGCCGCGCTCGATGGAGAGGTTGAGCCCTTTCAGGATCCAGTTCGGCGTGCCAAGCCGCGTGTCGTAGCGGAAATCGATCTGGCGAAAGGAGATGTAGGAATCGACACCCTGCACCGGCCACTCCCTGGAAATCGGTTCGCGACGTGCTTTTTCGCGATGTCGGGGTAGTAGGCCTCGGTGACGAACTTGTCGAGATTATCGATCGTCGACAGCGCCGAGGCGCTGGGTGGGTGCGACCTGGGATAGAAGTCCCTATGGAAGCCTCCGACGGTTTGCCGACGCCGCGACGGTACTGGGCGATGCTGACGATAACGCTCGCTCTCATCATGGCGGTGCTGGATGGCGCGATCGCCAACGTGGCCCTGCCCACGATTGCGTCGGACGTGCAGGCGAGCCCGGCGAACGCGATCTGGGTGGTGAATGCCTGCCAGCTCGTCATCACCATCTCGTTGCTGCCTTGTGCTTCACTCGGCGAACACTACGGCTACCGTCGGGTCTACACGGCGGGGCTGGCGGTCTTCACTTTGGGATCGCTCGCCTGCGCTCTGTCGAGCTCACTTGCCACGTTGACGGCGGCGCGTGTCGTGCAAGGCTTCGGCGACGCCGGCATTATCAGCGTGAACGGTGCTCTTGTGCGCCACATCTATCCCGCCACCAGCTCGGGCGCGGTATCGGAATCAATGCGCTGCTGGTCGGGTCTCCTCCGTCGTTGGCCGACGGTGACGGCGGCCATCCTTTCGGTAGCGTCATGGCCGTGGCTTTTTGCCGTGAACGTGCCTTTTGGCCTCCCGGCGCTTGCGATCGCCACGCGTTCTTTGCCCATCAATCCGCGAAATCGGCCAGCGCTTCGACCTCCTGAGTGGCAGGAGCTGCGGTGGCTGGCGTGGCGGCACTGGTGAGCTTGTTGCGCGTCCGTCACCAGAGGTGAGTCATCAGAGCAGTGCCATGGCCAGCGACAGCAGCAGCGCCGGTGGCATCACCAGCACGCCCACCTTCAGGAAGGCGATTGCGCCGACGCGCAGGCCTTCCCGGCGCAGGGCGGCGAGCCAGAGGATGGTCGCGAGCGATCCCGTGACCGAGAGATTGGGCCCAAGATCGACGCCGATCAGCGCTGCGCGCGTCACCTGGTCGGGAGGATTGGCGATCAGCAGCGTGCTGCTGGCGATCAGGCCGGCCGGCAGATTGTTGATCAGGTTGCCACCGACGGCGACGCCCACGCCCATGGCCCAGCTCGTCGCGATCGTCGACTGTTCCGCCGAATGACGGATCGCGTCGGCCAGAAGGCGGATCAGGCCGCTCCGGTCGAGTGCCTCGACTAGCACGAACAGGCCGGCGACCAGAGGCAGCACACTCCAGGAAACGTCCTTGATCGTGTCCCACGGGCCTTTGCGTTCGACGATCAGCACGATGATCGTGGTGAGGGCGCCTGCGATCGCGGTCGGCAAGCCGAGTTGAAGGTCGAGGGCGGAAGAAACGATCAGCGCAACTGCCGTCACCGCGATTCCGGCCGCCGCCACCTTGCCGCTGTGGGAAAGGCGAGGGACAGGCACATCGGTCGCGATCGGGTGGCGAAGTGCCGCGCGCTGCGTCCAGCGCAGGACGACATAGGTCACGACAATCGACACGGCGGAAGCAGGAAGATAGCGCGGCAGCCATTCGAGCAGGGGCGGCATCTGGCTGCCATAGAGGACGAGATTCGCCGGATTGGAGATCGGCAGCACGAACGATGCCGCGTTGGCGATGAAGGCGCAGATCAAAAGATAGGGCAGGGGTTGCTCGGTCTTGGCGGTCCGGGCGGCGGCCGCGACGGCCGGCGTCAGCACCACCGCTGTCGCATCGTTCGACAGAAAGACGGTCACGATGGTGCCGACAATGTAGATCATCGCAAACATGCGGCCGGCAGAGCCGTTCGCCCGTCGTGTCGCGTGGGCGGCCGCCCAGTCGAACAACCCTTCAGCCCGCGCCGTCTCGGCCAGCAGCATCATGCCGAACAGGAAGAGATAGACATCGGTGCCTTTGCTGATGCCGGTCAGCGCATCGTCGGGCGAAAGCAGGCCGGTGACGACGAGGATCGCAGCCCCGACGACAGCCCAAACCGCTTCGGGAGCACCGAACGGTCGGACGATCACGCCCATGGTCGCAGCAGCGGCGATCGCCCAGATCGTAGACTGGATCAGCATGTCACCGATTTACGTCCCTGGGCCGTCCCGTAGCAACATTGGCTTCAGAGGCGGGAACTGATCGCAAGGCATCGGCGAAAACAACCCAGATGGCGATCGACATCAGGGCAAAGCTGCCAAGGATCAGGAATGTCGGACCGTAGCCGATCATCTGGGCAAGCCATCCACCCAAGGCGGGGCTCAACGCGCCGCCAATACCCTGAACGGTCATGACGGTACCCTGGCCGAGATTCACGCGGCCCGTTCCGTGCAGCATGCGGGCTACGAAGGCAGGGATGGCCGCTGTTTGAAGACCCGAGCTGATCCCGTCAAGGATCTGCACCGGATAGACGCCCCAATCCGTGATGAGGTAGGCCGCAAGCACGGCGCGGAGCGGCAGCATGGCAAAGGAAACGAGCAGAACGAGCCAGAAGCCGCTTCGTTCCACCAGGTGTATGGCCGCGAGCGAGCCGATGATCATCACGCCCTGGCCGACGACGATCGTTTTGGCGACGAAGCTTGCCGGCTCGCCCGCACCGGCCGAGACAACAGCCAAACCGTAGAGGGGCAGCATGCCGGCAGTGCCGAGGTTGAACAGCGCAAGAGCGGCGGCCAGAACCATCAGCGGTCGACAACTATGGAGCACCCCAAAGCCGAGCAAGCCTTCGTCGTCGGCGCCTTCCTCCACGAGGCCGCGGGCTGCGCGTCGGTGGATGGCATTCGCCGGAATCATCGAGACAGAGATGACTGACAAAATCGCGAAGGCGGCAGCAAGCCAGAACACGGCCGGCAGTCCAAAGCGCCAACCGAAATATCCCGACAGCGCTGCGCCGACCATGTTGCCGGCGTGATTGAAAGCCTGGTTCTTGCCGTTCTGGCGGTTGAAGCCGGCCTGCCGGACGATGCCCAATGTGATGCCGTTGACGGCCGGTCCGATCGTGCCACCTGCGACTGCGGTCGCGATCTGGGAGATGGAGACGAGCCAAAAATTTTGTGTGAGTAATACGATGCCCGAGGCCAGCACTGTGCAGACGCCAGCGACAATCACGAGGGCCCGCTTGTAGCGAGTCGAGTCGACCAGAGCGCCGGAGGGCGCCGCTATGAGCATGCCCGCGACGGAGCCCGCCGTCATGACGGTTCCGATAGGGCCGCTTTCCCAGTGATGACCCAGCAAAAAGACGCCAAGGAACGGCCCGATTCCGGCTTGCATGTCGGCCATGAAGAAGTTCAGGGCCTGCAGCGGCCAAATCCCCAGTTTGGGCCGTGGGGAGGTTGCGATAGCAGCAGTCAATCTGCGTTTCCGGCGCGTAGAGGCCGCCTGCTAACGGGTGTCCGCTGAAAAGGTTGCCTTACGGCGCTCGGCGATCGCGGCGATAACTGCTTTGTCTCGGGCGACTACAGCCAGGGCATGTCTCTCCGTTGGCCGTCCTCAAATCGCGCGATGTCCTGCGCGTAGCCGAGCGTGAAGTCGATCGAATCGGTTCCCTTCAGCAGCATGTCCTTGCGGAAGGAATCGATATCGAACTTGTCGGTCTGGCCGTCCGGCCCGACGACGGTCTGCGTGGCAAGATCGATCGCGAGCGTGGCACCCGGCAGTTCGTGAAGGATGACCCTGAGCCGCGCCACGCGCTCGACCGGCAGCCGGATCGGCAGGGCGCCGTTCTGGAAGCAGTTGTTGAAGAAGATGTCGCCGAAGCTCGGCGCAACGAAGGCCCGGAAGCCATTGTCGATCATCGTCGTCACGGCATTCTCGCGCGAGGAGCCGCAGGCGAAGTTGTGGTTGCCGACGATGATCTGGGCCCCCTTGTAGGCCGGGTTGTTGAGCGTCACGCCCTCGCGGGGGCGGCCATTGGGATCGAGCCGCATGTCATGGAAGAAGCCCTCGACCTGTTGCTCGCGCGACCGCCCGAGATAGCGGGCCGGGATGATCTGGTCGGTGTCGACATTGGCCTGGTCGATCGGCACGGCGACGGCGGTGAGTTTGGTGAACGGTTCCACGGGAAAGCTCCTAGCCCAGCATCTTGCGCACATCGGTGAAGCGGCCGGTCACGGCAGCCGCTGCAGCCATCGCCGGGCTCACAAGATGCGTGCGCACGCCACGTCCCTGGCGGCCAACGAAGTTGCGGTTCGAGGTCGAGGCAATGCGCTGGCCCGGCACGCCGATATCGCCGTTGACGCCGATACACATGGAGCATCCGGGTTCGCGCCACTCGAAGCCGGCGTCGCGGAAGATCTTGTCCAGGCCCTCCGCTTCGGCTTGCTGCTTGATCAGGCCCGACCCCGCGACCACCCAGGTCGGCACCTGAGCCTTGCGGCCCTTGGCGATCCTTGCCGCCATGCGCAGATCCTCGATGCGGCTGTTGGTGCAGGAGCCGATGAAGACGCGGTCGACCGGGATCTGTTCCACCGGCGTACCAGGCTTCAGATCCATATAGTCCAGCGCGCGCTGCATGCTTTCCCGCTTGGTCTGGTCCGCAGCCGAAGCCGGATCCGGCACACGGCCGGTCACCGACAGCGCATCCTCCGGGCTGGTGCCCCAGGTGACCATCGGGGCGATCTCTGCCCCATTGAGCGTCACTTCATGATCGAAGGTGGCGCCTGCATCGGTCGGCAGGCCCTTCCAGAAGGCCATCGCCTTGTCCCATATCGCGCTCTTGGGCGCGTAGGGCTTCTCCTTCAGATAGGCGAAGGTCGTGTCGTCGGGGGCCACCATGCCGGCGCGACCGCCGGCCTCGATCGACATATTGCAGAGCGTGAGCCGGCCTTCCATAGAGAGCGCACGGATGGCGCTGCCGGCATATTCCATCACGTAGCCGACGGCCCCCGCGGCACCGATCTTGCCGATGATGGCGAGGATGATGTCCTTGCCGGTGATGCCGTCGCCCAGGCGGCCTTCGACATTGATACGCATCGCCTTGGGCTTGCGCTGCCACAGGCATTGCGTCGCCATCACATGCGTCACTTCCGACGAGCCGATGCCGAAAGCGAGCGCGCCCAGGGCGCCATGGGTCGAGGTGTGCGAATCGCCGCACACCATCAGCAAGCCTGGCTGCGTGAGACCCTGCTCCGGTCCAACGACATGGATGATGCCCTGGCGTGGATCGCCTGCAGCGAACACCGTGACGCCGTGCGCGTCGCAATTTTCCTTGATGACCTCGACCAGATGCCGCTGCTGCGGATCGGCGATGTCCTGCGGCCGGTGGCTGCTTGTCAGCACATAGTGATCCGGCGTGGCGAAGCTGCGGTCGGGCCGGCGGACCTTCATGTCCCGTTCCTTCAGCCGTGCAAAAGCGGCCGCCGAGCCGTCATGCATCAGGTGCCGGTCGATGTAGAGCAGCGTGTAGCCGTCGTCGCGGTCCACCACGACGTGGCGCTGCCAGATCTTCTCGAACATGGTCCGTGGCTCGGCCATCGGTTCCACCCTTTCCTCTCGTCGGGCGGCACTCTACAGCCGCGGCCCATGCTTGCCGAGTCGCGCGATCGCGAGCGGTTGCGTTGCAAAATGCCTGCTAGGCGGCCGTCGCGGTCGATGCTGCCTTCACATTTACGGGATGGACCGAGCGAAAGCTGATGGCGAAGCGGTTCCAGGCGTTGATCGTCGTCACCAGGAGCGTGAGCTTCACCAGCTCCTCCTCCGAGAATTCGGCCCGGGCCAGCTCGTGGACATCGTCAGGCACGTGGGTCTGGCTCACCAGGGTGACGGCCTCGGTCCAGGCAAGTGCCGCCCGCTCGCGTGCCGAGTAAAATGGTGATTCGCGCCAGGCGTCGAGTACGTAAATCCGTTCTTCGTTCTCGCCCTTGGCGCGGGCGTCGCGCGTGTGCATATGCAGGCAGAAGGCACAGCCGTTGATTTGCGAGGCCCGGATCTTGACCAGCTCCATCAGCGAAGGCTCCAACCCAATACCTGCGGCCTGGCTTTCGAGCGCCATCATCGCCTTCATGACAGCTGGTGCGGCCTGATAGGCATTCAATCTCGGTTTCATGGCGATCCTCCTTCTTGGATGGGGAGTCAGTGCGCGCCGTCGGCCGATATCGGCCCGGCTTTCTTGAGGAGCAGGGCCGCCAGCAGCGCAGCTACCAGCGCCATACCCAGAAGATAGAAGGTGTCGGCGAAAGCCATGGTGTAGGCCTGTCGATGCACGAGATTGCCGATGGCGATCACCGCCTTGTGCCAGGCGATGGACGGATCGCTGACGCCATGGCCCAGGAAATAGTGGGTGAGCTGGTCGAGGCGGTGACGAGTCGCTTCATCGAAGATCGAAACTGATTGGCCGAGCACGTTAGAATGGAACTGCTCGCGCTTGGTGAGGAAGGTCTGCAAGCCGGCAATGCCGATCGCGCCGCCAAGGTTGCGCGTCATGTTGAACAGTGCCGAGGCCGAGCCGGCATTGGCCGTCTCGATGCCCGCCGTGGCGACGGCGGAGAGCGGTGTCATCACCAGTGCCTGGCCGATCGCCCGCACGACGTTGGGCAGCAGGAGCTGATCAGCCGCTGTGTCCGCGCTCATGTAGATGAGGATGAAATTGCTGCCGGCGAACAAGGCGAAACCCACGGCAATCAAGAGGCGGGCGTCGAATTTTTTCATCAGGCGCGGCACCAGCGGGATCAGCACGAGCTGCGGCAGGCCGGTCCAGGCCAGTACCAGCCCGATCTGCTCGGAGTTGTAGCCCTGGATGCGCGAGAGATAGAACGGCAGGATGAAGACCGAGCCGTAGAGGGCGACGCCCAGCAGGAAGTTGGCACTGAGACCGAAGCCGAAATTGCGTCGCAGGATGAGCCGCAGATTCAGGAGTGGATGGCTGCTCTTGAGCTCGATCCAGACGAAGAGGCAGAGCGCCACCGCCGCCACGACAGATAGCCGCGCGATGAAGGGCGAGCCGAACCAGTCATCCTTGTTGCCTTCCTCCAGCACCGTCTGTAACGCGCTGAGTCCGATCGCCATGGTGGCGATGCCCGCCCAGTCGCCGTTGCGCAGCAGGCCGAGCTGCATCGATGCGGGCTGCAACGAGAACCACAGCATGCCCAGCATCACAGCGCCTGGCACGAGGTTGACGTAGAAGATGAACTGCCAGCCCCAGTTCTCGGTGAGATAGCCGCCGATCGTCGGGCCGATCGCTGGCGCGAAGGTGGCGGAAAGCGCGAACAGGGCGAGCCCCACAGGCTGCTTGGCTGCCGGGAGCAGCGTGATGATGAGGGTGAAAGCCATCGGGATCAGCACGCCGCCGGTAAAGCCCTGGAAGGCCCGCAGTACGATCATCTGGCCGAGGTTCTGCGCCAGCGCGCAAGCGGCCGAGAAGGCGAGGAACAGCGCGGCATTGGTAAGCAGGTAGACGCGAACCGAGAAGACACGCGCCAGCCAGGCGCTGAGCGGGATCACGACGATCTCCGCCACCAGATAGGCCGTCGAGATCCAGCCGCCGTCGTCGATACCGGCGCCGATCGCGCCCTGGATGTCAGCAAGGGAGGCGTTAACGATCTGGATGTTGAGCACCGCCATGAAGGCGCCGAGCGTGGAGCCGATCACGGCAATCCAGGTCCGTGCGGTGACGGGTGCGGCGACGGCGGTCATGGTCGCCTCCTTATCGGCTGGATTTAGTATTGATGGTCGGCTCGACGGACATGCCAGGCCGCAGCAAGCCCTCGAGGTTCTCGTCGTCCAGCGCGATCTTCACCGGGATGCGCTGCACGATCTTGGTGAAGTTGCCGGTGGCGTTGTCGGGCGGCAGCAGCGCGAATTCCAGGCCGCTCGCCGGCGACAGGCTGTCGACGTGCCCCTTGAGCGTCACGCCCGGAAAGCTGTCGATCTCGACTTCCGCCGGCTGACCCGGACGCACACGGGCGAGCTGCGTTTCCTTGTAGTTGGCGACGATGTAGACGGCATGCAGCGGCACCACCGCCATCAGGGCCGTGCCGGCCTGCACGAACTGGCCGACGCGCAGCGACCGGGCGCCCACCGTGCCGTCGACCGGCGCGCTGATCGTCGTGTAGCTGAGGTTCAGCTCGGCCTGGTGCCGGTTGGCGAGGCTGCGATCGCGGGCCGCCTCGGCCCGAGTGCGCTCCGTCTTGAGCACATCGACCTTGCGCTCGGCCACCAGGAGGCTCGCGCGATCGTGCTGGAGCTGTGCGGTCTTCTCCTTCATCGCCGTTTCGGCCTGCTGGGCACGCTGGACCGTGCCGTAGCCGGTCTTCACGAGCGCGCCGTAGCGCGCATTGTCGGCCTCGGCGAAGGTGAGCGCTGCCTGTGCGGACGCGATGTCGGCTTTGGTCTGGTCGATGACGGACTGCTGCTGGGCGATCTGTGCGTCGAGGTTGCGCAGCGTTGCCTCGGCCGCTTCGACGTCGGCATTGGCTTGATCGAGCGCGACCCGGAAGTCGCGGTCGTCAATGCGTGCCAGCACCTGACCGGCCTGGACCTTCTGATTATCCTCGACCCGCACTTCGGTGACATAGCCTGAGATCTTGGGCGCGATCGTCGTGTAGTCGGCCTGCACGTAGGCATTGTCGGTCGACACCTGATACTGGCCGACCTTCCAATAGTCGTAGCCGCGGTCGACACCGATCCCGAGGGCCGCCAGCAGGCCGATGCCGAGCGCCGAGCGCTTCAAGGCGGCCTTGGAAAGGAGCGGGGCATCGCCGCGACGGGCGAGGCCGGCAATAGCGGCATAGGAAAGCAAGGACATGGGTACTCCGCGGTTTGACGGCGGAGAAATGAGCCTCGCCAGTAGAGTTGATAATCACTCTGATTTTTGAAAGATTATCCCATATCAATATATAATGGAGGCCGTTCTGGACCGCCTTACGAGTCTGACAGTTTTTGCCCAAGTGGCTGAATCAAGTGGATTTTCGGCCGCTGCGCGCCGTCTCAACATGTCCACCACGATGGTGAGCAACCACGTCCAGGCATTGGAGGACCGGTTAGGCGCGCGGCTCCTGAACCGGACAACGCGGCGCGTGAGCCTGACCGATGTCGGCCGGACCTACTACGAGCGCTGCCGGCGGGTTCTGGCCGAACTTGAGGAGGCGGATCAGGCGGCCGGCCTGCTGCAATCCACCGTGCGCGGTACACTTCGGCTCTTCGTCGGCACACATCTCGTGCCGTTCATCGCGCCCGTCGTGCTCGATTTCCTTGGTCGGCATCCCGAAGCGTCGGTTGATCTCAATGTTGGCGAGCGCAACGTTGACATGGTCGAGGAGGGGCTGGACCTCGCGATCCGCGCCGTCCAGCCGCCGGACGCCAATTTGATCCTGCGCAAGCTCGCCAACTGGCACCACGTCCTGTGCTGTGCGCCCTCTTATCTCGAGAAGCATCCTGTGCCGCAGCAGCTTCAGGATCTGGCGCACCATAATTGCCTGCGCTTCGCGCTCTATCCTTTTGGAGAGGAATGGCAGTTCATCGGGCCAGGGGAGGCGCAGGTTTCTGTCCGCGTTTCGGGCAATCTCGTCACCAACAGCGCAACGACACTGATGGAAGCAACGCTGGCGGGCCACGGCATCATGCTCGCGGCAACATTCATCGGCGTGGCCGACGACGTACGGGCCGGACGCCTTGTCCAACTGTTGCCTGACCACCGGCCCATCGATTTCTCGATCAATGCGACCTATCCGACTCGGCATCACCTTTCGAGCAAGGTGCGTGCCTTTCTCGATCTCGCCGCCGAGCACATCGCTCGCCAGCGACAGGCTTTGACCTTCGGCTAAGATTGCGGCGCAAAGAAACCGTGCAGGCCAAACGGCACGTGGTGCCTGAGTCTCGCGGTGAACAGAGGTTTCGCAGCGACATCTCGTGCATCGAGGCCGACAAGAACGCTTCGCTGCGTGCTTGCGTCGAAGACGAGCGTCACGAGGATACCATTCTCTTCGGCGCCGCCATCCGTCGGAATGAACACGGCTTCGCCGGGATAGCCATCCGGGCCGAAGTCGTGGACCGCCACTGTGCCGTTGTCGATGTCGATGCGGGCGATCTGCTGTTGCAGTCCCAGGGTGCGGTCGGTGGGATTGCAGGCGATATAAGCGAACCGGTGACGCCTCCCGACATAGGCGGGATTGATGGTGGGGAATTCGTTGGCCGTTCCCGCGGCGAACGACTGGGTCTCAACCTTGCCGTCGGCGAAGTCCACACGCAGCCGGGTGAGGGCAGCCATGCCTTTGGCCGGCCAGTCGGAGCACCAAAAGTCGCGCAGTGCCTGGCCGATCACCGCATAGTCGGGGTAGCGCGCAAGATCGAGAACGAGAGCGCCGCCCTCCTCGTAGCCGTTGGCAAAGTGGAACTGGAAGAAAGGCTCGGTCTCGATGATGCGCGGTTTTCCCCTGCCGTCGCGCGGCACAAGCAGGATCAGCGTGGGCTTGCCGCCATCCCAATGCAGGGCGCCGTCGAAGCTCGTGAGCCCCAGGACCATCTTCAACGAGCGGACCAGGATCGGGCCGAGACAGAAGACGAGATGATGCTGCGTGAGCACGAAGTCGTGGTTCATCAGCGGGTAGGGCAGCGTCACCGCCGGTAATGCGGTCGCCATGCCACGATGGACGCGATAGGGCGTAAGAGTCGTCTTGCGTCCGTAGTCGATGCCAAAATTGAACAGCTCCCCGCTCTCGGGATCGATCTTGGGATGGGCGGAGAAGGCACGAACCGCGCCGTCGAAGTCGGCGATGCCTTTGGTCACGAGCGTTTGCGGATCGAGCTCATAGGGCGGCCCACCCTCCCATAGCGAAAGCAGGCGTCCGCTTTCAGCTACGACCGACGTGTTCGAGACATTGGCGGGCTGGCGGAAGATGTTCGCGAGCATGCCACCGGGACGCATCTTGCCGAAGCCGCGATAGACGATCCGGCCGGCGCGAGTCTCGTCGATATAGTTTGCTGTCGCGACATAGCGGTTGCGATAGCGGACGCCATCCGCTCCGAAGCGGATCGCCTGGACCATGCCATCGCCGTCGAACCAGTGCGCGAACCAACGGCCGCCAAGCATGTTGCGGCCCGAGCCGTTGCGGAACAACGTGCCATGCACGGCCGCCGGCACGACGCCTTCGATGTCGTCGACTTGGTAGTCGAATTCCTCGGCCAGGGAGCGGAACCCTCCGCTCCAGGGATGGAGGGCCATCCCGATCCCCGGGGTTAGTTGCCGATCCCGAACTTGTAGGAAAGCCCGGCACGCACCGTCTGGTCCGAGGGCTGGAAGGTTGCGCCGTACGCGGACGCTTGACCGAACTGGGTATAGCGATATTCGACCCGTGTCGACCAGCCGTCGGCGATACGCATTTCCACGCCGGGTCCGATCGTCCAACCGCCAAGCGTGGTGTCCTGGGAAGCGCTTGCAAAGGCACCACCCGCTCCTGCCGAAATGGACGTGGTGAAGGTCGTGCCGGTGTAGCCGGCGGCTGCGTAGAGAAGCGTCGACGGTGTCGGCAGGAAGCCGAGGCGGCCGAGCACGCTCCAGGTCATGTTCTGGCGCGAGTTGACGGAAGCGAACGCATTGCCACCTGTCGAGCTGGTCGTCGTTTGCAGATTGGGCCACGTGAGGTCACCTATCACGCCGACGAGGAAGCGGTCCGTGAATTGGTAGTCGCCGCCGACGAAGACCGAACCCAGCAGGCCTTGGCCGCCTGTGTTGGCGTTCGCCGAGGCGCCGCCGAAGGACGCATTCACGTTATTGTTGAGGGCGCCGGCGCCACCTGCACCGCCGAGATAGATCCCGGTCCAGTTGACCTTGCGCTCGGACGCCGCCTGTGCGGCCTCGGCCGTCGCACCGCCGGGCGCGCCGAAGCGATAGGAGAGACCGAGGCGGGCGGTATGGATCGACGGCGACAGGCTCAAGTTCGTGCCCGGCAGGATTTTCTGCTCGTACTGGCTGTAGCGATACTCGATCTTGCCCGCCCAGCCAGCCCCCAGCTTGGTTTCGATACCGGTGCCGATCGTCCACCCGTTGAAGGTGTCGCGGCTGTCAAGGAAAGCCGACCCGCCGCCGCCAAACGCCGAAGCTGTCGTATGGATGCTTTGTCCGGTGTAGCCGCCGAGGGCATAGAGCAGGGTGGACGGTGTGGGCAGCACGCCGGCCCGCAGCAGCAGGGCCCAGCCGAGATCTGGATGCGTCGTCAGGTTCGCACCGGCGCCGGGCACTTGGGCCGATACCGTCGAATCGAGACCGCCGTAGGAGAGTTCCGCCAGTGCACCGATCAGGGCTTGAGGCATGAACTGATAATCGAAGCCGCCGTAGATCGAGCCAAAGGCACCTTGGCCGCCGAGGCCGTCGATGTTGAGCGCGGAGCCGAAACCGGAGAGGTTCGCCCGATTGACCATTGCTTCGATGCCCACGGCAGCGCCGAGATAGGCGCCTGTCCATGTCGGCCCGTAGGCGGAACCGGGAACGTCGATGGGTTGGGTTTGCGCAAAGGCCGAGGAGCCTATGCCAAGACTCGCCAAGGCGATGGCGAGATGGATCTTTTTTGATGTCATTTCATTTGGTTAGAATAGAGGGTTGAAGCAATCTAACATAACGCAAGCCTAGCGACAAACGGCCGGAACCATCGAAGCGGCGAAAGCCTTGAGGTCCGGTGCCGAAATCCCGATGCGGGCCCGGATGGCGAGTGTATCGAGCAGGGAGCCCGCGATGCGTGCGCGCGCCGCCGGACTTGGCGACCGGCCGAACTCACCGGCAGCCACCGCCTTGGCGAAAGCCGCCTCGAAGCATCGCTCGAATTCCCCGAGAAGCGTCTGCGCCATGGCAGCGATCCTGGGATGGGTCGGCGCTTCGACTGCCGCGGTGCCCACGATCAGGCAACCGCGTGGACGAGGCGGCGCCGTGTAGATATCGATCGCCGCGTTGAAGATCTGACCCAGGCGACGTTCGATCGAGCCCTTGCCGCCCAAGATGGCCTCGAGACCTTCGCGGCTCTTGTCGCCGTAGAACCGCAAGGTGTGAAGGTAGAGCTGTTCCTTGTCGCCGAAGGCAGCGTAGAGGCTTGGCCGGTTGAGGCCGGCAGCCTCGGCCAGCTCGTCGAGCGAGGCGGCGGCGAAACCCTTGTCCATGAACACCACGCGCACGCGGTCAAGTACCTCCGAGGTATTGAACGAACGCGGCCGGCCTCTCGCACGCTTTGGCGACGCTTCGGTTAATTTTGTACTACTTCGCATATTAATCCTTGACTCGATCGCATCTTCGCATTTTTGTACATCATCGCACAAAAACATGGAGGATGCGATGGAACTGTTCGCTTCACCAATGGCCTGCTCGCTTGCCTCGCACATCACCGCCCTCGAAGCCGGCCTGCCGGTCAAGGTGCGGTTCGTGAAGGACAAGAAGACCGACGATGGCGGTGACTTCTTCACCATCGCGGGCAACGGCTACGTTCCGGCGCTGCGGCTCGACAATGGCGAGGTGCTGAACGAAGGCTCCTCGGTGCTGCAGTACCTCGCCGACCGCAAGCCCGAAGCGGGCCTCGCGCCGGCCTGGGGCACGATCGAGCGCTATCGCCTCATCGACACGCTGAACTACCTCGCCACCGAGGTGCACAAGAAACTGTTCCAGCCGATCTTTTCGCCCGACGCGCCAGCCGACGCGAAGGCGGCGGCCAAGGCGCAGCTCGAGCCGACGCTCGACTACATCGCGCGGCGGCTGGGCAAAAGCAGCTATCTCGTGGGCGAGAAGTTCACCGTCGCCGATGCCTATCTCGTGACCCTGCTCAACTGGTTCAGCTTCGTGGGCTGCGATCTCAAGAAGTGGCCAACGATCGGCGCTTATCACCAGAAGCACCTGCAGCGCCCGGCAGTCGCCCAGGCGATGGGCGTCGAGATGGAAGAGCGCAAGCGCCGCGCGGCGTAATCATCTCTTCCGGACCGCGAGCCTGCTGGCTCGCTCAAATTCAAGAGCGCGCAGGGCGCTTGCGGTCCGGAAGATTCATGATTTCTTGTTGAGAACGCCGAACCGTTCCTTCGGTGCCTTCTCGCGCGCTGTCGGCCCATAGGTGCCGAGCTCGATGCGGTGTGGGATGGTGAGCATGTAGTTCTTGAAGGCGCCTTCCATTGCCTGGCGCCAGCCCTGCGCATCCTGCATTTCGTTGACCGACGCCTTTGCGAACTTGAGCGCGAAAGGATCGCGCTCGGCGATCCGCTGGGCGAGCGCCATCGTCTCGTCTTCGAGCTCAGCGCGTGGCACGACGCGATTCACGAGCCCTGCCTTCTCTGCCTGCGTCGCGGTGATGAAGTCGCCGGTGAAGAGATACTCCTTGGCCTTTCGCGGACCGAGATCCCACGGCATCGAGAAATATTGCACGTGCGCGCCACCCCATTTCACCGCGCGGTCGGCGAACAGCGCGTCGTCGCTCGCAATGATGAGATCGCAGGCCGAAGCGATCATCATGCCGCCCATGATGCAGTAGCCCTGGACCTGGGCGATGGTGGGCTTGGGCAGGTCGCGCCAGCGCATCGTGTTTTCGAAGAAGCGCTCCCAAAGGCGCCGGTACTCACCCTTGAAGCCGGGTTCGAGCAGCGTCTTCTTCTGGTCCTCCATCTCCTGGGGACTGCCGAGATCGTGGCCGGCCGAGAAATGCCTGCCCGCGCCGGCGAGGATGATGACCCGAATATGGTCATTGTCGATCGCCGCTTTGAAAGCGTCGTCCAGCTCCTCGAGCAGGATCCGGCTTTGTGCATTCAGCACCTCGGGCCGGTTGGTCGTGATCTTGAGCACCGCACCGGTGCGCTCGGTCAGGAGCGTCCCATAGTTCTTCATGACGCACCCATGATGTGCGCGCTGGTATCGCGAATGACATGGCCGCTCGCGTGAGGCATGTTCCCTCCGGTTCCTCGGTGTGACTGGAGCTTATCATGACGTCCGACATTTCCCACGCGGTCAGCGTGCTGCTTGAAGCGCGCCGGTCCGGCCGACAAGTGGCGCCGTCGTTCGCTTTGCAGGACCGCGAAACGGTCTACGCCATTCAGGATGGCGTCGCCCAGGCAACAGGGCCAGTGGCAGGCTGGAAGACCGGCGCGCGCACGCCCACGGCCGAACCGAGCGCCGCTCCATTGCTCGCGGGCTCGCTCGTCAGGTCGCCGGCCAAATTCGACGGCAAGGCGATGCACATGATCGGCGTGGAGGTCGAGATCTCTTTCCACATCGTGCGTGATATCTCGTCGCGCAACGACCACGTTGGTCGCGACGAAGCGCTCGATGCCGTGGGTGATGCGTTCGTCGGCATGGAGGTGGTCGACACACGGCTTGTCGACTTCAAGAATGTCAGCCCCGAATGGCTCATGGCCGACAACCAGATGAACCATGCGCTGGTGATTGGCGACGGTATCAAGACGTGGCGCGCGCTCGACTGGCCGAACCTGCAGGTGAGGCTTGTGATCGACGGCAAGGTCGAGGTCGACCAGAAAGGCGGGTTGGGTGCGGTCGATCCGGTGCGGCCGCTCGCCTGGATGATCGACCACGCGGTGCGTTTTCGCGGCGGCATCCGCAAAGGTCAGGCGATCACGACCGGCTCTTGGACCGGTTTGCGTTACTACCCGCCCGGTACGAGGGTGCTTGGCGAGTTCGTGGGACTCGGCACTGTCGAGGCAAGCTTCTGACGCTTCGGCTGGGGCCGTAACCTGGAACCCGAGGCCGGCGGCAATGTCGGCCTCATGCAAAACGCCCTCCGTTTCTCCCTTTCCGCGGCCGAGCCGTGCGCAGCGCGCGTCTGGCCATCCGTTGTGTCGACGCTGGCACTATGGCGCCAGCGCAGCCGGTCACGCCGGCAGCTGGCCTTGCTCGACGATCGCGCGCTCGCCGATGTCGGCATCAGTCGGGCCGAACAATGGCAGGAAATCCATAAGCGCTTCTGGCAGGCCTGACTGTCGGTGGTTCGGCGGAGACCGTAGCGAGGGGCGGCTTCGCGACGGCAAGGTC
>Ga0310811_10002727_pt1 | contig 22072 bp, 19 predicted proteins | sample YCmetagenome_FD_207642 | JGI IMG/M metagenome (GOLD analysis project Ga0310811, IMG submission 207642) | Soil microbial communities from experimental microcosm in Duke University, North Carolina, United States - YC | ecosystem: Engineered > Artificial ecosystem > Soil microcosm > Unclassified ...
GGAGCGCTGGCCGGGCGCGGAAGGCCAGCGCGTGCTCGGCATCGGCTATCCGACGCCATATCTCGGGCTTTTTCGTGAAGACTCCGAGCGCTGCATCGCCTTCATGCCGGCGGCCCAGGGTGTCCTGAAATGGCCCACCGGCCGGCCGGCGCTGGCCGCGCTGGTCGATGAATTTTCCATGCCGCTGCCGGATGCCGCCGTCGACCGCGTGCTGCTGGTGCATGCGCTGGAGATGTCCGACGATCCGGAAGGGCTGTTGCGCGAGGTCTGGCGGGTGCTGGCCCCCTCGGGACGGATGATGGCGGTGATCCCCAATCGCCGCGGGGTGTGGACGCGCACGGACAAGACGCCGTTCGGCCATGGCCGGCCGTATTCGCGCTCGCAGATCACGGAATTGCTGCGCCAGACCTGGTTCACGCCGACAGCCTGGGGCGAGGCGCTGTTCGTGCCGCCGGTCTCGGGCGGCTGGTTCCTGCGCTCGGCGCTGGCGTGGGAACGGATCGGCGCCGCGGTGTCACTGCCGGTGGCCGGCGTGCATATCGTCGAAGCGACCAAGCAGGTCTATCGCGCGATCCCGGCAAAGCGCGAACGCGCGCGGCTTATTCCGGCGCTGAAACCGGTGCTGGTGCCGACGCCGACGAGAGGCTGATGTATTTCCCGGAGCGGACTTTTCTTACCCTCCCCTGGAGGGCCAAGGGAGGGTGAAGAGCGACGCTCGCGTCCATTATCGAAACATCAAAACAAAAAGGTGGGCACGCTTGCGCTTTGCCCACCTTACGTTCTTCGCGCGGTTATCGCGCCTTACTCGTTGCCCTGATTGAAGTCCTCGCTCGGAGCTGCGGAACCCTGGGCGACGCCTTCGGGGCGCGGCCCGTGCGGACGGCGCCGGCGGCGCGGGAAACGCTCGCCGCCGCCATTGTTGCCCTCAAAGCCGCCATTGATCTGCGGCTGCGGCCCCGTGATGAAGGAAGGCAGGCGATCGACGCCGCCATTATCCGCGACCGCCGGCTGCTGTTGCGGCGGCGGCGCATATTGCGGCTGCGGGCGCGGCTCGCGCTCGCGATGCTCGCGCGGCTGCTGGTCGCGGTCGCGCTGATAGGGCTGCTGGTTGTCGCGCTGCTGGTCGCGCCCGCCATTGTCGCGATTGTCGCGCATATAGGGCTGCGGTTGATTCTGCTGCGGCACGAAGCCGGGCTCCTGACCGAAATTCGAATAGTTCTCGCCGTCGTCCTCGCCGTCCTCGCTCATGACGTCGTCGGGGCGCGGCTGTTGCTGCTGCGGCTGGTTCTGGCGGAACTGTTCCTGCGCAGCGGCGATCAGGCGGAAATAATGCTCGGCGTGCTGGTAGTAGTTCTCGGCGGCGACGGGATCGCCGGAAGAGCGCGCATCGCGGGCAAGCTGCAGATATTTTTCGGCGATGTGAGAGGCCGTGCCGCGGATCTTGATGTCGGGACCGTTCGACTCGAACACCCGGGTCATCGGATTCTGGCCGCGCCGGTTGTTGTTATTGTTGTTATTGTTACGGTTACGCATCCGCTTGTTGTTTTGACCGTTTCTCATGTCCTGCCTTTATTCCAGCCCTGAGTAAAAACGAGAAGATTTGCTGCTAGCCGCGCTTCGTCAGGCGCGCGCGATCTGCGCCCCGCTTCGAAATGCGGCTCCCAGCCATGTCGATTGCCTCGACCATCGCGTTCAGCAAAGACGCGTTCCCCACCCGCCGGCATCTTGACCGGCGAACCCTTCATCTGGCCTGCCGAAACAAGCCCAATTCTCTCGCGTAAGTGTTTAAGCGCAATTCAGCAGGCTTTCGTCCGCTTTGCGGTCACTGGCGGCGCAAGCTGCTCGTAGCCTTCGCGCTCGACCGGACCTGCGTTTTGGAACCTATTATCGGCGCGGCTCTCGCTTGAGAAGTAAGGCTTTTCACCCGTAATGCCTACGGGGGCCTGCACCGATGTTCTGGCCGGAACGTAGTCGTTCCCGGGCAATATTCCAAGAGGTTTTTTCCGTTCCAATTCGGCTTTATCGGGGCATTTTCAGCCCTGAAATTGCCCGGGGAATGCCCGCCAGGTCGATTTTCGGGGGATGGCGGACGGCAAGCCCCGCGGCGGTCATCAAGGCTTCAATGGGCGCGGCCTGGCCCTGTCCGCCTTCGACCACCAACGCGCCTCCAGGAGCCAGCAAGGCGGCCGCCTGCGGGATCAGAGCGCGGTATGCATCGAGCCCGTCGGCGCCGCCGTCGAGCGCTGCCAGGGGATCGTGTTCGCGGACTTCGATGGCGAGATCGGCGATGTCGCTCGATCGGATGTAGGGTGGATTCGAGACGATCAATTCGAAGGGCCCACGGAGCGCGGCGGCATAGTCGCAGGCAGTGAAGCCCGCGCGCCGTGACAGTCCGAGATCGGCGGCATTGCGTCGCGCCGTAGCGAGCGCATCGAGACTGATGTCGGTGCCGACGCCGAAGGCATCCGGTAATTCGTGCAGCAACGCGAGCAGGATGGCGCCGGTGCCTGTGCCGATATCGGCGATGCGCTTGCAGCGAAGCGAAGACGCACGCGCAATTTCCAGCGCGAGCTCCACCACCGTCTCGGTGTCCGGCCGCGGCACCAGCGTGGCGGCGGAAAGTTTCAGTGACAGCCCCCAGAATTCCTTGTGCCCGAGAATGCGCGCGACCGGCTCTCCGTTCAGGCGGCGTGCGGCGAGGGATTCGAGATGGCTGGATTCGTTTGGCGTGAGTTCCCGGTTCGCCGACGTGATGAGGCCGGTGAGATCGAGCCCGAGCGCCGCGCCGACGAGCAGTCGTGCATCGAGTTCAGCGGAGTCGATGCCGGCGGCTCGGAAGCGAGCCGTGAGCGCGCGTCGTGCGTTGTCGACGGTTTCTCTCACCTGTCGTCCCTGCAAAAGCAGGGACCCATGCCGCGGAATCCATCTGTCGCGCACAGTTGTCGACGATCTTCGCAAAACCAAAGCCTGTGGTTATGGGTCCCTGCTTTCGCAGGGACGACAGCGAGTTTGTTGCGCCGGCTGAATATCGCCTGCTGCGACAACATCATCACGCTGCCGCACCTTGCGCGGCGAGCTGCGCGGCCTGGTGCTCGGTGGTGAGGGCGTCGATCAATTCGCCCAGCGATTCGCCCGCGATCACCTGCGGCAATTTGTAGAGCGTCAAATTGATGCGGTGGTCGGTGACGCGGCCTTGTGGAAAATTATAGGTGCGGATGCGCTCGGAGCGGTCGCCGGAGCCGACCTTTTCCTTGCGGTCGGCGGAGCGCACAGCGTCCTGGCGCTGACGCTCGGCATCATAGATGCGCGAGCGCAGGATGTTCATGGCCGACGCCCGGTTCTTATGCTGCGAGCGGCTGTCCTGCATCATGACAACGATGCCGGTCGGGATATGGGTGATGCGGATCGCCGATTCGGTCTTGTTGACGTGCTGGCCGCCGGCGCCCTGCGCGCGCATGGTCTCGATCCGAAGGTCCTCGTTCTTGACGTCGACGTCGACATCCTCGACCTCGGGCAGCACGGCAACGGTCGCAGCCGACGTGTGGATGCGACCCTGGGTCTCGGTGTCGGGCACGCGCTGCACCCGATGCACGCCGGATTCGAATTTCAGTTTCGAGAACGCGCCGCGGCCCTGCACCTCGGCGATGATTTCCTTGTAGCCGCCGACGGTGCCTTCGCTGGCCGAGATCACCTCGACCTTCCAGCCCTGCAAGGCCGCGAAGCGCTCGTACATGCGGAACAGATCGCCCGCGAACAGTGAGGCCTCGTCGCCACCGGTGCCGGCGCGGATTTCCAGCACCACGTTGCGGTCGTCCATGACGTCCTTGGGTAACAGCGCGACGCGAATCTGCTGCTCGAGCTCGCCGCGCTTCGCCTGCAGCGTCTCGAGCTCGGCTTCGGCCATGCCGCGCATGTCGGCATCGGTCGAGGCATCGGCAACCAGCGCTTTGGTATCGGTGAGTTCCTTTACCGTGGCCCGGTAGCTCTTCACCGCATCGATCAGCGGATTGAGCTCGGCAAGCTCGCGGGTGATCTGCACATATTTGTCGGACGAGAGCTGGCCCAGGATCTGCGCTTCCAGGGAAGCGTGATGAGCAAGAAGCACGTCCAGTTTGGCTTCGGGTAGCATCGACATCGGAAAAAGTCTCGAAAGGAGGAAAATGGGGACGGGTGCGGGGTTGGACAACCTCGCTACAACGCCAGCCCCTCGGCTTCCGCGAATTCGATCAGCTTCTGCCGGACCGAAACGGTACCGGCCGGCGCATCGAGCAGCGGATTGATCATCGCCTCGGCCTTTTTGGCGTCGAGGTCGAGGATCATCGCCTTCACCGGGCCGTGCCCGGTCGCCGACAGCGACAGCGAGCGATAGCCGAGCGCGAGCAGCGCCAGCGCGCCGATCGGCTTCGATGCCATCTCGCCGCAGAGCGAGGCGGATTTCTTCGCGGCATTGGCCTTGCGCACGATCTCGCGCAACGCGCGCAGGATCGGCACCGACAGCGTGTCGAACCGCTCGGACACCTTGGCGTTGCCGCGATCGACCGCGAACAGGAACTGGAACAGGTCGTTGGAGCCGACCGAGACGAAGTCGACGCGCTTCAGGAGCTCGTCCATCTGGTAGAGCAGGGCCGGCACCTCCACCATGGTACCGACATCGATGCGCTCGGGCAGCGCGTGGCCGTGCTGGCGTAAGTATGTCAGCTCGCGCTCGACAATGGCTTTTGCCGCGTCGAACTCCGCCACATCGGAGATCATCGGAAACATGATGCGCAGCGCGCGCCCGCCGCCGGCGCGGAGCAGCGCGCGGATCTGGCCGCGCAAGAGGCCCGGACGGTCGAGCCCGAGCCGGATCGCGCGCCAGCCGAGCGCCGGATTCTCCTCGATCACCGTCTCCATATAGGGCAGCGCCTTGTCGCCGCCGATATCGAGGGTGCGGAAGGTGACGGGCTTTGGGCCCGCGGCATCGAGCACCGCGCGATAGAGCGCGAGCTGGTCGCTCGAGCGCGGCAGGCTCGGCGAGACCATGAACTGCAATTCGGTGCGGAACAGGCCGATGCCGGCGCTGCCGGTGTCGTCGATATGCGGCAGGTCGATGGTGAGACCCGCGTTGATCATCAATTCGACCTTCTGGCCGTCCTTGGTGACGCAGGGCTTTTCGCGCAGCGCGAGATATTGCGCCTGCCGCCTCGCGCGAAACCGCACGCGTTCGGCATAGGCCGATTCGATCTCCGTGGACGGGCGGACGTAAATCTCGCCCGAGGTGCCGTCGACGATGATGGCGTCGCCGGGATCGGCGATGCCGGGCGCGTTCGGCACCTCGCCGACGGCGGGAATGCCGAGCGCGCGCGCCACGATCGAGACGTGGGAGTTGGCGGTGCCTTCCTCCAGCACGATGCCGCGCAGGCGCTTGCGGTCATAGTCGAGCAGCGCCGCCGGTCCCATCGCGCGCGCGATGACGATGGCGTTGTCGGGCAGCGAATCGCGCGAGGGCGCGTGATCCTGGCCGACGAGCTGGCGCATCAGGCGGAAGCCGAGATCCTCGAGGTCGTGCAGGCGGTCGCGCAAATAGGGATCGGTCGAGCGCAGCATGCGTGCACGGGTGTCCGACTGCACGCGCTCGACGGCGGCTTCCGCGGTCAGGCCCGTGGCGACCGCCTCATGCAGCTTGTGCGACCAGCCCTGGTCGTTGGCGAACATGCGGTAGGCTTCCAGCACGTCGCGGTGCTCGCCGCCGTCGGCGACGTCGCCGCGCTCCAGCATGCGGTCGAGGTCCGAGCGCAGTTTTGCCAGCGCCGCATCGAGCCGCTTGATCTCCTTCGGCAGGTCCTCGGCGATGTAATTGTTGATGACGACGCGCGGCTCGTGCAGCACGACATGGCCGAGCGCGATGCCGTCCGAGAGGATCGCGCCGGTCTTCTGCGTGGAATGCCGCGCCGCAGGCTCCGCGCCCGGCTGCGCCAGCGAGGCGAGTTCGCCCGAGGCGATCATCTCGGCGAGCACCATCGCGGTGGTCTGCAGCGCCTCGACCTCTTCCTCGACATAGGTGCGCTTGGCGCGGTTCTGCACCACCAGCACGCCGAGCGTGTTGCCGGCGCGCAGGATCGGAACGCCGAGGAAGGAGTGGTAGATTTCTTCGCCGGTCTCGGGCCGGAACGAGAAGGCCGGATGGCTCTGCGCGTCGGAGAGGTTTAGCGGCGTCGCCTCGCTGGCGACGAGGCCGACGAGGCCCTCATGGGCGCTCAGCACGGTGCGGTGCACGGCGTCGCGGTTGAGGCCCTCGGTGGCGTAGAGCTCGAGCGTATTGTCGACGCGCAGCACGTAGCACGAGCAGACCTCCGCCACCATGTTGGCGGCGATCAGCACCACGATCTTGTCGAGCCGTTCCTGGGCCGAGACTTGCTCCGCCATGGTCTCGCGAAGCCGTCTCAACAGGACGCGGGGGCCTCCCGACGCGCTTCGCATGACCTAATATCCCCTCCCCAAAGCCGGCCCGGCTGGCTGCCGGGCGCAGGTTGAACGCGCAAATACCATCAAACTTCATCCATCCGGCGCCGCGGCAATGCCACCGATAGCGGGCCGAATCAGGCGAGCACGCTGCCGCGCAGGTTGCACTCGCTTATCCAGCCCGCCGTATAGCGAATTGGGGCTTGTTTTGCCAAGCAAAAGGCCTGCCAGAAGCGATCACGGTTCGCCACTGGAAATGCTGCGCTCGCGAAGCGCATCAACAACCAAAGTATGATCGGCCTGGCGATCAGACCATCCGTCAGGCGGGAAAAATATTTCTAGGCCAATATTTCTAAGTCCAATATTTTTAGGTTTGGTCGAGGTCGTAGAGCGTGTGCAGCGTACGCACCGCAAGTTCCGTGTAAGCGGCGTCGATCAGCACCGAAAACTTGATCTCGGAGGTCGTGATCGCGCGGATGTTGATGTTGCGCGCGGCGAGCGCCGCAAACGCCTTGGCGGCGACGCCGGCATGGCTGCGCATGCCGCTGCCGATCACCGAGACCTTGGCGACGTCGGTCGCGCTGTCGAGCCGCGCGTAGCCGATTTTCCCCTTGGCCTGCGAAATAGTCTCCTTGGCGCGGGCGAAGTCGGTCGCGGGCACGGTGAAGGTCAGGTCGGTGAACTTGCCGTCCTCGGAGACGTTCTGGACGATCATATCCACATTGATGTTCGCGTCCGCGAGCGGCCCGAAGATCGCAGCCGCCACCCCCGGCTTGTCCTCGATCTGGCGCACCGAAATCTGGGCCTCGTCCCTGGAGAAGGCGATGCCGGTGACGACGTGGCTTTCCATGATTTCCTCCTCGCTGCAGATCAGCGTGCCCGGCGGCTGGTTGGCATGCGGGTCGATATCTTCCGGCTTGTCGAAGCTGGAGCGCACGAAGATCGGCATGTTGTGCACCATGCCGAGTTCCACCGAGCGCACCTGCAACACCTTGGCGCCGAGCGAGGCCAATTCCAGCATGTCTTCAAAGGCGATCTTGTCCAGCCGTTGCGCCTTCGGCACCACGCGCGGGTCTGTCGTATAGACGCCATCGACATCGGTGTAGATGTCGCAGCGGTCGGCCTTGACCGCGGCCGCGATCGCCACCGCCGAGGTATCGGAGCCGCCGCGCCCGAGCGTGGTGATGCGGCCGGTCTGCGGATTGATGCCCTGGAAACCGGCGATGACGGCGACTTCCTTGCGGTCCCTGAAGCGGCTGATGATCTCGCTGCCGTCGATGTCGAGAATGCGCGCGGAGGCGTGGGCGTCGGAGGTCTTGATCGGGATCTGCCAGCCCTGCCAGGAGCGCGCCTGGATGCCCATGCTCTGCAGCACGATCGCGAGCAGCCCGGAGGTCACCTGTTCGCCGGAGGCGACGACCGCGTCATATTCGCGGGCATCGTGCATCGGCGAAGCCTCGGTGCACCAGGCCACCAGCTCGTTGGTCTTGCCGGACATCGCCGACACCACGACCGCGACCTCATGGCCGGCGTCGACCTCGCGCTTCACATGGCGCGCGACGTTGCGGATGCGTTCGATATTGGCGACGGATGTGCCGCCGAATTTCATCACGAGGCGGCCCATGACGACGCGCGAATTCTCCAGTGGTCCACTAGGGCATGATCCGGAAAAGCGTGCAGCGGTTTTCCGAAAAGATCATGCTCAATCAAAAGCCTAAAGCGCGACGACGAATCGCGCTTTATGGATAAATAGGCCCGACCGCCCAAAAGCTGAGGCATCCGGGTCGAAAGGCGCGTATACATAGCGAAATGGCCCGGGGCAAGGTGGTTCCGCGCGGGAATGACCGTTCGGTGGTTGGGTTAAGGGTTCTAGCTGATGGCGCGTTATATCGACGAGATCCTGCAGCCCGGCGAAAAGGTGCTGTATTCGACCAACGCGCACTGGATGTTCTATCTGCCGGCGATCGGGGCCTGGATCGTGGTGGCGATCCTCCTGATCGTGTCCTTTGTGGCGGCGGCGATTCCGGCCCTGATGCTGGTGTGCTGGGCCTCCGCCGCGGTCGTGGCGATCGCGGCGCTGTTCTGGACCCTCAAGGCCTGGTTCCATCGCTGGACCACCGAGACCGACGTCACCAATATGCGGGTCGTGCACAAGACCGGTTTCATCAAGCGGCGTACCTTCGAGATGGCGCTGGACAAGATCGAGAGCGTCGACGTCAACCAGAGCATTCTGGGGCGCCTGCTCAACTACGGCGATGTGACCGTCAACGGCGTTGGCGAGGGCACGGAGACGATCCCCACCATCGCCTCGCCGCTGGCGTTCCGCAGCGCCATCACCACGCGATAGGACGCGCAACATGACTGCGCAAACCACCACTTCCAGCACCACCGTCGATCCGGCCGAGGTCGCCAAATTCTCGAAATTGTCGGCGGAGTGGTGGGATCCGAACGGCAAGATGGCGCCGCTGCACAAGATCAATCCGCTGCGGCTCGGCTACATCCGCGATGCAGCCGCGCGAAAATTCGAGCGCAACGTCAAGAGCCTGAACTGCCTCGGAGGCTTGCGCATCCTCGATATCGGCTGCGGCGCGGGGCTGCTCTGCGAGCCGCTGACCCGCCTCGGCGCCCAGGTGATCGGCGTCGATCCTGCCGCTTCCAACATCGCGGCCGCCAGGCTCCATGCCGAGAAGGGACATCTTTCCATCGATTACCGCAACACCACCGTGGAAGAGATGGACGTGCGCGAGCGCTTCGACGTCGTGCTGGCGATGGAGGTGGTGGAGCACGTCACCGATGTCGGCGCCTTCATCAGCCGCTGCGCGGCGATGCTCAAGCCGGGCGGGCTGATGGTGGTCTCGACCTTGAACCGCAACTGGAAGAGCTTTGCGCTCGCTATCGTCGGCGCCGAATACGTCCTGCGCTGGCTGCCGCGCGGCACCCATCAATGGGAAAAATTCGTCACCCCCGACGAGCTCGCCAAATACCTGCTCGACAACCGCCTCGTCATCACCGAGCAGACCGGCGTCGTCTACAGCCCCTTCGCAGACAAATGGAGCCTCTCCTCCGACACCGACGTCAACTACATGGTGATCGCCGAGGAGATGGTGTGAGGACGGGAAAGCCGCATCCTCAAACTCAGTGTCGTCCCTGCGAAAGCAGGGACCCATAACCACAGGCGGTTGTAGTCGGCAGAGATGGTCGTCCCGAGCATGTACTACGTCTACATCCTCGCCAGCCGCCGCCACGGAACGCTGTATATCGGCGTCACCAATTCCGTACAGAAGCGACTGGAAGAACATCGGGCCGGCAAGGGCTCTGAGTTTGTCAAGAAATACAGTGTCTATCGCTTGGTCCACGTCGAGACCTTCGACCGCGCCGAGGACGCCATTGTCCGCGAGAAACAGCTCAAGCGTTGGAAGCGCGATTGGAAGATCGAGCTGATCGAGCGCGAAAACCTCGAATGGCGCGACCTCAGCGATTTGCTGACTTGATTTGGTGCCCCCGCTCCCTCCCCGATGTCGTCCCTGCGAAAGCAGGGACCCATACCGCGGAATCTATCGATGATGCGGGGCGATAGACGCGTGGCCACCAACCTTCGCCAAACCACTCCCTGTGGTTATGGGTCCCTGCTTTCGCAGGGACGACACTGTGTTTGAGGCGGCAGGATACAATACAATGCCTGCCGCACACCGGTTGACCGCGCGGGCCGCGCCCGGCACGGTGGCCGCCCATTTCAGCCGGGCCTTTCATGTCCTCCGTTGCCACGCTCTGGATTCCCTTCACCCTCGTCGCGGCGGCCGGGCAGGTTGCGCGCAATGCGATGCAGCGGTCGCTGACGGGGCCGCTCGGCACCTGGGGCGCGACCAATATCCGCTTCCTGTTCGGCTTTCCGTTCTCGGTGCTGTTCTTCGCCACGGTGCTGATCGCAACCGGCGACCATGCGCCGTGGCCGGCGCTCGCGTTCTGGCCGTGGCTGCTGCTCGGCGCGCTGTGCCAGATCGTCGGTACCGGCATGATGCTGGTTGCAATGAACGACCGTTCCTTCGTGGTCACGACCGCGTATCTCAAGACCGAAGCGATCCAGACCGCGATCTTCGGCTTCGTCTTCCTCGGCGACCAGCTCACCATCCTGAAAGTGATCGCGATCCTGATCGCGACCATCGGCGTCGTCATCACCGCGCTGCGGCCCGGCGGCGAGAAGAGCTTTGCCGAGATCAGGCCGACGGTGGTCGGCCTCGTTGCCGCTGCGGCCTTTGCGCTGTCGGCGATCGGCTTTCGCGGCGCCATCATCACGGTGACCGGCGTTACCTTCGTCACGGCTGCGTCCTATACGCTGGTGTGGGGCCTGTTCGTGCAGACGCTGATTCTCACGATCTATCTCTTCTGGCGTGCGCCGGACATCCTGAAGAAGATCCTCGGGCTCTGGAAACCCTCGATGCTGGCGGGCTTCATGGGCGCGTTCGCCTCGCAGTTCTGGTTTCTGGCGTTCGCACTCACCGCCGCCGCCAATGTCCGCACGCTGGCGCTGGTCGAGGTGCTGTTCGCGCAGGGCGTTGCCTATTATTCCTTCAAGCAGCCGGTCTCGGCGCGCGAAATCTCCGGCATCGTCCTGATCGTGATTGGCGTGGCGCTGCTCGTCGCCGTTTAAGTTCTAATGGCAATCAATACCGCGCCCGCCGCGATCAGCGCGATCCCGAGCCAGCCGTTCCAGGATGGCCGCTCGCCCAGAAATGCGACGCCGAACAGCGCGACCAGCACCACGCTCAATTTGTCGATCGGCGCCACCAGCGTGGCGGGGCCGAGTTTGAGCGCGCGGAAATAGCAGAGCCAGGACGCGCCCGTGCCGAGGCCTGAGAGCAGCAGGAACAGCCAGCTTTTGGCTGCGATCGGACCGGGATGGCTGAACTGGCCGGTCGCGAACAGGATCAGCGACAGCGTGATCAGCACGACCACGGTGCGGATCAGGGTGGCAAGATCGGAATTGATGCCCTCGACGCCGACCTTGGCGAAGATCGCGGTCAGCGCCGCGAGCACGGCGGAGAGGACGGCCCAGAGTTGCCAGGAATTGAAGGAGTCGGGGCCCATGGTGCGTCCTGCGTGTTTCCGTCGTCATTGCGAGGAGCGAAGCGACGAAGCAATCCAGACCGTAACCGTGGAGACAGTCTGGATTGCTTCGCGGAGCCTGTCATCGGGCCGCGCTTCGCGCGGACCCGTTGGCCCGCAATGACGGAGAATGTTGTTAGTTGCGGTCTTCCGGCAGCACCGGCAGCGGGGAGACTTCGACGCCTTCGTCGATCAGGGATTTCGCTTCCTCGGGCGAGGCCTCGCCATAGATCGGGCGATGCTCGATCTCGCCATAATGCATCTTGCGGGCTTCGTTCGGAAAGCGGTCACCGACATTGTCGGCGTTCTTGACGATGTGGTCGCGCAATTCCTTCAGCTTGGCGCGCAGCTCGAGCTCCTGCGCCATGACAAGCGGTGTGGCCTCGTGCGCAACTGGAGCCGGCGCGGGTTTTGCCGGGGCAGCGGCTTGCTCGACCGGCTCGGCGCGCTCGCGACCCTTCTTGCTCACGATGCCCGGCGCCATGATCGCCTTTTCGATTCTGACGGAATCGCAGACCGGGCAGCTCACCAGCTTGCGACGGACCTGCTGGTCATAGGCCGCGGAATCCTGAAACCAGCTTTCGAATTGGTGGTCGCGTTCGCAGCGGAGTGCGTAGCGGATCATGCCGATCCCCGGACCAGATGCAGATGCTCGGGACCCGATTTCGGATCAGCGATGCCGAAGCGGCGTCCGTGCTGCAATGACGGCACGGTCTTGCGCGCGGTCTCGACCTTGGCAGGGTCGATCCTGGCGAGGAACACGCCGGGCTCGACGCCGCCCTCGGCCAGGATCTCGCCCCAGGGCGCGATGATCAGCGAATGGCCATAGGTCTCGCGCTTGTTCTCATGCAGGCCCGCTTGCGCCGCGGCAAACACGAAGCAGCCGGTCTCGATGGCGCGGGCGCGCAGCAGCACATGCCAATGTGCCTCGCCGGTCTTGCGGGTGAAGGCGGAGGGAACGGTCAGAAACGATGCGCCGCTTTCGGCGAGCGCGCGATAGAGCGCGGGAAAGCGCACGTCGTAGCAGATGGTGAGCCCGATCCGGCCCCACGGCAGGTCGGAGATGACGGCCGTTTCGCCCGGCTGGTAGTTCGCGGATTCGCGATAGCTCTCGCCGCCGGGCAGATCGATGTCGAACATATGGATCTTGTCGTAGCAGGCGAGGATCATGCCGTCGGGAGCAATCAGGAACGAGCGGTTGACCGCCTTCTCCGGCGAGAAGCGCAGCGCCAGCGATCCGATGTGAAGATAGATCTTCAGCTCCTTCGCGAGCTCCCGATATGCCTTGAGCGAAGGATCGTCCTCTTCGCTCTTGAGATGCTCGAACAGCGCCTTGCGGTTCAATTGCATCATGTTGCTCACTTCGGGCGTGAGCACGTAGTCCGCGCCTTGCTTGACCGCCTCGCGGATCAGCCTGGTGCCCTGCTCGAGGTTTGGCTCGGGCAACAGGCCGGTGCGCATTTGCACCATGGCGGCGGTGAAGGTGTTATCGGCGCTCATGAAGCCGCCTTCTCGCCGGCGAGCATCGCATCGAGCCTGCCTTCGCGGTCCAGCGCATAAAGCTCATCGCAACCGCCGACATGGTTTTCGCCGATCCAGATCTGGGGAAAGGTCGCGCCCGCGCCGGCACGCTCATACATCTTCTGGCGCAGCGAGGTGTCCTTGCCCGAATCGTACTCGGTGAACGTGGCTTTCTTGCGGTTCAACAGCGATTTGGCGGCGCTGCAAAAGCCGCAGCCCGGCCGTGTGTAGATCTCGATCGCAGCAGTCATTGAGTGCTCGTGATTGGCGAATAACGCCGATTATATGGGAGTTTTGGGGCTATCCACAACCCGGGCGAAGACCAGCACGTCGACCTGCGCTGCTTTAGCGCGCAGCAACGCCCGCGCACAGGCGTCCAGCGTGGCGCCGGAAGTCAGGACGTCATCGATCAAAATCGCCCTGCGGCCGGCAATTTCGGACTGTCGGTCCGCGGATACCTTGAATGCGCCCTGCACATTGCTGGCCCGCTGCGGCCGCGACAGGCCGACCTGCTGCTCGGTGGCGCGTACCCGCTGCAGGATGTCGCCGCGAAGTCGAACGCTGCTCTGGTGTTCGATCGCGCGAGCCAGTGCGCCCGACTGGTTGTAGCGGCGATGCCAGGCCCTGCGCCAATGCAGCGGCACGGGGATCAGCATGTCGGCGCCGTCGAGCAGCTCGCGGCCGGCGCGCGCCATCCAGCGGCCCATGGCGGGCGCCAGATCAGTGCGGTCCTGGTATTTCAACGCATGCACCAGCGTGCGCGCGACCTCGTCATAGCGCACCGCGGCGCGGGCGCGCTGGTAGGCCGGCGGACTGGCGATCGCCTCCATCGACAGCATGTCGGGGCCGGGGTCGTAGACGAAGGGAATGCCGAGTCGCGGGCAATAGGGTCGTTCAATGAACGACAGCTTCGACCAGCATTCGGCACAGACGCCCTCGCCATCGACCGGCTCGCGGCAGGCAACGCAGAGCGTCGGCAGCGCAATGTCGAGCGCCAGCCGTGACGCATGCTTCCACGCCGTATGGCAGGCGCCAAGCGCGGTGCGCAAATGCGTGCCGATCGAGCGGGGAGGGGCAGCTTCAACATCCATGGCAGCGAGGCTAGCGCTCCATGTGCCCGGCCTCAAGCTCGCGTGCCCCGGATGCTGCGCAGCATGCCGCCCTTGCGGCATGGTGCGCTGCTGATCCGGGGCCTACATCCGGTACAAAGATGGGTCCCGGCTCTGCGGTGCACCGGTGAAGGAGCGCTGCACCGCGTCCGGGACACGAGTTGGTTGCCAGCGGATAGTGGCCAGCGTACCAACCGGCATGGCTCCCAATCCCGCCGCCCCGCCTGTCTTGTTCGACCGCGCCCTGCTCAAGCAGCGGCAGGCGCGCGCGCAGAAACTGGGACCCGTCACCTTCCTGTTCGACCGCGTCGCGGAAGATTTCGGCGATCGCTTGCAGGCAGTGATGCGGAATTTTACCGATGTTGCCGAGGTCGCAATATCAGGCGAATTGTTGCGCGGGCCGATCGCCGAGCGGTTCAAATCCATCTCGCGCATCGATCTGGCGTCGGGCAGCGAAACCCTGGCTCTTCAGCCGGACTCGCTCGATCTCGCCGTCTCCGCGCTGGCGTTTCAATTCGTGAACGATCTACCCGGCGTGCTCACCCAGATTCGCCGCGCGCTGCGGCCCGACGGCCTGTTGCTCGCGGCGATGATCGGCGGCGATACGCTGACCGAGCTGCGCCAATCCTTTGCCGCCGCCGAAGCCGATTGCGAGGGCGGGGTGTCGCCGCGCGTCGCGCCGTTCGCCGACCTTCGCGATGTCGGCGGCCTGTTGCAGCGTGCAGGTTTTGCGCTGCCGGTCACCGATGTCGACCGCGTCGTGGTGCGCTACGCCGACGCCTTCGCGCTGATGGCCGATCTGCGCCGCATGGGCGCGACCAATGTCCTGACGGAGCGTCGGCACACGCCGACACGGCGCGCGACCATGCTGCGCGTGGCGCAAATCTATGCCGAGCGTTTTGCCGATGCCGACGGCCGCATCCGTGCGACCTTCGATATCGTCTGGCTGTCCGGCTGGGCGCCGCATGAGAGCCAGCCCAAGCCGCTGCGTCCGGGATCGGCAACGGCGAGCCTGGAAGAAGCGGTGAAGCGGGGGCGGAAGGGCCAGTCAGGCTGATCCGGTCATCTATCCTCGTCATTGCGAGCGAAGCGAAGCAATCCATCTCGCCGCTTGCGCTACCATGGATTGCTTCGTCGCTTCGCCCCTCGCAATGACGAGCGTAGGCACGATCTCGTTGCCCCCTCACAACAGCAAATCCTCCAGATGCGGGATCAGCGGAATGTCCGCCGGCGGCATTGGATAGTCGCGCAATTTGCCCACGCGGACCCAGGCGAGTTTTTGTCCCTCGCGCGCGATCACCAGCCCCTCCCAGCGCCGGCAGACATAGAGAGGCATAAGCAGATGAAATGTCTCATAGGCGTGGCTGGCGAAGGTCAGCGGCGCGAGGCATGGCTCGGCCACCGTGATGCCGATCTCCTCGTGCAGCTCGCGGATCAACGTTATCTCCGGGCGCTCGCCGGGCTCGACCTTGCCGCCGGGAAACTCCCACAAGCCCGCCATTGACTTGCCTTCCGGCCGTTGTGCAACCAGAACGCGCTTGTCTGCGTCGATCAGGGCGCAGGCGACGACCAGGGTTAATTTCAGTTCAGCCATATGCGCCGTTGATGGGGAATATCAGTCGAAATCACTGTCGCGGTAATGATCCATTAGCGATAATCGACGTGCGTTTCCATAGCCGCAATAAGCGATATTTAATCCGAGCTGCGTAGTTTGGCGGGCCTACACCCGTAACAGGCTGCCCCCCAAATGCGCGCGCTTCTCGACCTGATCCGACGCTTCGGCCGCGATTCGCGCGGCAACATGGCCTTCACCTTCGCGATCTGCACCGTGCCACTGTTGAGTGCGGTTGGAGCCGCCACGGACTACTCCCTCGCGACCCGGATGAAGGCCAAACTGCAATCGGCGGCCGATGCCGCGGCGGTCGCTTCAATTTCGCAACAGTCGCCCGGCTTCCTCGCAGCTTCTGCGATGACTACGGACGGTTCGGTGGCGGCGGGCGTGACCGATGCCAACCAGATATTCAACGGCATCATGACTACGATTACCGGCTATACCAATCTGCAAGAGAGCAGCACCGTTACCAAGACCGGCGTGAAGCTGGCATCCCAGGTGACCTTCAGCGCCGCGGTGCCGACCACCTTCATGAAGCTCATCGGCTTTCAGACGATGACGGTCACCGGCACCTCATCGGCCGGCGGCTCGCTCCCGCCCTATCTCGATTTCTATCTGATGCTGGACGTGTCGGGATCGATGGGGTTGCCGTCGACCAACGCCGAACAAACGCGGCTGGCCGCGGTCAACCCGGATGATTTCAGCACGTACTCCAATGGCTGTACCTTCGCATGCCATTTTCAATCATCGGGCTCGTGCAGCGATCCTGCCAAGGGGCAGAAGGCGAATGCCGCCGGTGTGTACAGTCCCATCAACTCGGCATACCCAACGAATAATTATTGTCTGGGCTATCTCATCTCCCGCGTTAGCCAGTCCGGATACCAAAGTCTCCTTCAGGCGAATTCAAACTATCCCATGAAGGGCGTGTCGCTGCCGTCAGCGATGGTTCCGAACGTGACTTCGAACGTTACGGCTGGCTCGCCAAATTCGCTCCTTACCGGAAATTCCAAAAGCATGTCGAACAGTCTGACGGCGGTTACATCCTGCCCGACCGCCGGCACTGACGCCTGCATCCAGTTGCGCGCCGACGCCGTGGGCATGGCCTTGAACGCCACGATAGCCGCAAACGGTATCGACGGGTTGTTCGCGACGGCCAACAAGGCGGAGAAGGTGCCCAGTCAATTCCGGATCGGGCTCTATCCGTTCATTCGATATCTTTGGACCTATTATGGGCTGACCGGCAGCATCAACGGCAGCCCGACCAATTCGTCGACCATCAATTATGCGGCCGCGAATCTTGCTACGCTGCTTGATACGGGCACCACCCCGAACATCACAAATCTCGGCTCCGGCGGGACGCATTTTGAAAACGCGTTTCCGAGCATGAACACGCTGATCAAGACCGTCGGTACTGGCAGCTCAGCGAGCGACACGAAGCCTTTCGTTTTTCTCGTGACCGACGGCGCACAGGACAATCAGACCTGCTGTGGCTTTTCTGGAAGCAACAGCGCTACTGTAATGCCCTCGGGCGCCAATTCGTACTGCAAGCCGCTCAAGGATCGCGGCATCACCATTGCCGTGCTCTATATTCCCTATGAAAAAATTCAGAATCCAACCACGGTCTTCAACAACGAAGACGGTGTCGCGAACGCCAATATCCCTAATATTCCGCCCAGTCTTCAGGATTGCGCATCGTCGGGCTTCTTTTTCGAAGCCGATACGCCCGCGGACATCACCACGGCCCTGAACAAGATGTTCAACCTGGCACTGAGCGAGGCGCACATCACGAACTAGACTAGCGTGAGTCGAGCGCTGGTTGGCGAGGGTCACCTCTTCCTGCGGGAGAGGTGACCTCGATTGCTTCAATAGTAGAGCTCAATCTCACCGCGCTTACGACCGATAGTCGCCGTTGATCGCGACATATTCCTTGGTGAGGTCGCAGGTCAGGACGCGGTCCTTGCCCTTGCCGAGGCCGAGCGCGACCTTGATCTGGATCTTCGGCGCCTTCATCGCGTCGGAAACCTCGGCCTCGTCATAGGACGGGTCGCGCGCGCCGCTTTTGGCGACGCGGATGCCGTTGAACGAGATCGAGAGCTTGTCGCGGTTGGCGGGCTCGCCGGCCTTGCCGACCGCCATCACCACGCGGCCCCAATTGGCGTCCTCGCCCGCGATCGCGGTCTTCACCAGCGGTGAATTGGCGATCGACATCGCGATTCTGCGCGCCGAAGCCTTGGTGGTCGCGCCCTCGACGATGATCTCGACCAGCTTGCGCGCGCCTTCGCCGTCGCGCGCTACCTGCTCGGAGAGATCGCCAAGCACCTCGTTCAGCGCCTTGGTGAAGGCCTTCAGCCTCGGGTCGCCGGCGCGGCTGATCCTGGGCGCGCCGTTCCCGGCCGCAGCGCCGGTGGCGAAGAACAAGAGCGTATCCGAGGTCGAGGTGTCGCCGTCGATGGTGACGGCGTTGAAGGTGTCCTCGACGCCGCTCTTGAGCAGCGATTGCAGCGCGGCGGGCGCGATCGGCGCATCGGTGAAGATGAAGGACAGCATGGTCGCCATGTCGGGCGCGATCATGCCGGCGCCCTTGGCCATGCCGTTGATGGTGACGGTGGCCTTGCCGAGCTTCACCTTGGCGGTCGCAACTTTTGGAAAAGTGTCGGTGGTCATGATCGCGCGCGCCGCGCTCATCCAGTCGCCGGGCGCCGCCGTCTCCGAGAGCGTGCCAAGCACGCCATCGAATTTGGTCGCATCGAGCGGCTCGCCGATCACGCCGGTGGAGGCGAGGAAGATCTCGTTCGTGCCGCAGCCGACCGCTTTGGCGGCGATCTGCGCGGTGAGCGCGGTCGACTGCTTGCCGGTCTTGCCGGTGAAGGCATTGGCGTTGCCGGAATTGACCACGAGCGCGCGGGCCTTGCCGCCCTTGAGTTTTCCGCGGCACCATTCGACCGGCGCGGAGGGGCATTTGGAGCGCGTGAACACGCCGGCAACCGCCGTGCCCTTGTCCATCACCGCGAGCAGCACGTCGGTGCGGCCCTTGTAGCGGATGCCGGCTTCCGCGGTCGCGAGCCTGACGCCGGCGATTTCGGGCATGTCGGGGACATTGGTCGGGGCGAGCGGGGAGACGGAGGAGGACATGAGGGCTTCCGGCAATGAGAGCAAAGGGCAGCGCTCTCTATCACCTCTGCGCGCGCACGGGGAGAGGCGGGCCAGCCTTCGAAAAAGAAAGCCGGGCTCGGAGGTGGCTCCCGGCCCGGCTCATAAAAGCTTCATACTTGTCCGTCGCTATTCCGGCCTCGCTGCTTCCGCATCGCCCCGGAATGACGTCACTTCTTCGCCGGAGGCGCCATCTTGGAGTCCTTGCCCGCGTCGGGCGCCGCGGCTGGAGCTCCGCCGGCGGGGGCGCCAGGGGCGGCGGGCGTGTTGGCGGCCTGATCGAAGCGTTCGATCTTGGCGGTCTCACGCAGCTTGCCGACATAATCGGCCTGTGCCTTGCGCGTCACATAGGTCTCGATCTGGGACTTCACCTGATCGAATTCCGGCGGCTTGCGGTTGCGCTTTTCCTCGACCTTGATGATGTGCCAGCCGAACTGCGACTTCACGGGGTCGGAAATCTGTCCGGGCTTGAGCTCGAAAGCGACTTTGGAGAATTCCGGGACCATCTGCTCCTTGGTGAAGAAGCCGAGGTCGCCGCCGTCGGAAGCGCCGGGGTCCTTGGACTTCTTCTTGGCGAGCTCGGCGAAGTCGGCGCCCTTGTCGAGCTCGGCCTTCACCGCCTTGGCCTCGTCCTCGGTCTCGACCAGGATGTGCCGGGCATGGACTTCCTCCTCGCCGGAAATCTGCTTGGCGGCGTCGGCATAGACCTTCTTCATGGCGTCGTCGGTGGTCGCGGCCTTGCCCTTGGCGGCGAGCAGGCTGTCCATCAGAAGCCGGTTCCTGGCGAACGCGAGCCGCTTCTTGAAATCGTCGCTGTCGCCGATCTTCTCATCCTCGGCGGCCTTGGAGACGACCTTCATGTCGATCAGGAAGGAGAGCACGTTCTCGTCCTTGGTGGCCGGGTCCATCTGGGCGAGGCTGGGTCCCAGTTCCTCCTCGGCCATCGCCACGTCGCTCTGGCGGATTTCGGAGCCGTTGACCTTGGCGAGCACCTTGTCTTCGGCCCGGACCGGACCGGCAAGCAGCGCTACCGCAAGGAAGGTCGCGGCAAAGCCAAGGCGTGAACCGGTTTTCATTACCGGGGAGGCGATCATGGAAAATCCTTACCTGTTGGGATGGGCTAATTTAAGCGGGGCGGACACTCGCCCAATAGCGTGGTCTTGGCAACGCGAAACTCGGGCAAAATGATGAATTTGCCGATGGCTTCAAGGCCGCTCGAGCCCCCTTGGGCGCCGTTGACAAGGCTCTGGCCCAGCCATATCTCTGCGCCATCGTGTCAATGGCGATAGCGCTTATATTGCTGACGTTTTTGGCCGTTGAACCCAGGACTGCTTATTTCCCACTCATTTGGCGAACGCTCCCCCATCGGGGCTTTTGCCGTGGCGCGTCACGGTGAGTTGATAGGCAACCAGGGTACTATCGCACGGCGGCAAAGCTTGGCCGCGAGATACAGGATATTTTGGCATGATCGGCGCGCTCGCCCGCAAGTTTTTCGGCTCCGCCAATGACCGGCGGGTGAAGGGTTACCAATCCCGCGTCAACGCCATCAACGCGCTCGAGCCTGAGGTCGCCGCCCTCTCCGATGAGGCGCTCAGGGCGCGCACCGTCGAGTTCCGCAAGCAGCTCGCCGAGGGCAAGACCCTCGACGACATCCTGGTTCCGGCCTTTGCTACCGTCCGCGAGGCCGCCAAGCGCACCCTCGGCCAGCGTCACTTCGACGTGCAGCTGATCGGCGGCATGGTGCTGCATGAAGGCGACATCGCCGAGATGAAGACCGGCGAAGGCAAGACGCTGGTCGCAACGCTCGCGGTCTATCTCAACGCGCTCGCCGGCAAGGGCGTTCACGTCGTCACCGTCAACGACTACCTCGCCCGCCGCGACGCCGGCTGGATGGGCCAGATCTATTCCTTCCTCGGCCTCACCACCGGGGTGATCGTCCATGGCCTGGACGATGCCGAGCGCAAGGACGCCTATGGCTGCGACATCACCTACGGCACCAACAACGAATACGGTTTCGATTACCTCCGCGACAACATGAAGTACCGCCTGGAGGACATGGTCCAGCGCGGGCACTTCTTCGCGATCGTCGACGAGGTCGACTCGATCCTGATCGACGAAGCGCGCACGCCGCTGATCATCTCCGGTCCGCTCGACGACCGCTCGGACTTCTACAACACCATCGACACCTTCATGCCCAGCCTTGAGAAGGTGACTGACTACGAGGTCGACGAGAAGCAGCGCACGGTGACGCTGACGGAAGCCGGCATGGAGAAGATCGAGACGCTGCTGCGCGACGCCGGCCAGCTCAAGGGCGAGTCGCTCTACGACGTCGAGAATGTCTCCGTCGTGCACCACGTCAACCAGGCGCTGCGCGCGCACTCGCTGTTCACCCGCGACAAGGACTACATCGTCCGCGATGACGAGGTCGTCATCATCGACGAGTTCACCGGCCGCATGATGCCGGGCCGGCGCTATTCGGAAGGCCTGCACCAGGCGCTGGAAGCCAAAGAGCATCAGACGGTGCAGCCGGAAAACCAGACGCTGGCCTCCATCACCTTCCAGAACTATTTCCGGATGTACGAGAAGCTCGCCGGCATGACCGGCACGGCGGCGACCGAAGCCGACGAATTGTTCGACATCTATGAGCTCGAGGTCCTGGAAATCCCGACCAACCTGCCGGTCGCCCGCCTCGACGAGGACGACGAGGTCTATCGTACCCAGAACGAGAAATATGCCGCGATCCTGGCCGAGATCGAGCGGGCCAATTCGCGCTTGCAACCGGTGCTGGTCGGCACCGCCTCGATCGAGAAGTCCGAGGTGCTTGCCGAGTACTTGAAAAAGCACGGCTACAAGCAGATCGATTTCGGCAAGGAAGGCGCGCTGGACAAGCTCTACGCCGCGGCGCGCGCAGGCAAGCAGGCCAAACTGTTCGCGGTGTTGAACGCGCGCTTCCACGAGCAGGAAGCCTATATCGTCGCCGAAGCCGGCGTGCCCGGCGCGATCACGATCGCGACCAACATGGCCGGCCGCGGTACCGACATCAAGCTCGGCGGCTCGCTCGACATGCGCATCCAGCAGGAGACGGCCGGCATCGAGGATGAAGCCGAGAAGGCCACGAAGATCGAGCAGATCAAGG
>Ga0310811_10002728_pt1 | contig 22064 bp, 19 predicted proteins | sample YCmetagenome_FD_207642 | JGI IMG/M metagenome (GOLD analysis project Ga0310811, IMG submission 207642) | Soil microbial communities from experimental microcosm in Duke University, North Carolina, United States - YC | ecosystem: Engineered > Artificial ecosystem > Soil microcosm > Unclassified ...
AAAAAGGACGATATGTTATTTATGTGACCGCAGTTTTGATCACGATCCTTGTCAGTGCCTGTTTGATAACATCGGGATATTATGTCAGCGCTATGGTTGCTGGGAAACCTCTCGAAGAAGTTTATGGCAATACCACTTTCTTTTCGCTCTTTGAAGGTGGAGCATTGCCCTCTACCGCGGCTGCGATAACGCTCGCGATGAGTATCAGACTTACACGTAACTGGATGCGCAGCAAACGCAGACAACAGGAATTAGAAAAAGAAAAACTGGATACTGAATTGAAGTTTTTAAAATCACAGATGAATCCGCACTTTTTGTTCAATACAATAAATTCCATTTTTGTACTGATTCATAAAAATCCGAAGATGGCCTCGGAGTCACTGGCTAAATTTTCAGATTTGCTTCGTTATCAGTTATATGAGTGCAATGAACATCAAATTCTTTTGAGCCAGGAATTGAGTTACGTTCACAACTTCATTGAATTACAAAAACTTCGTCAAGATCACGATCATATAGATGTTAAAATAAACATGAAGGAATATGTTACGGGAGATCTGATGATTGCTCCATTTGTACTGATACCTTTCATTGAAAATGCATTCAAGCACGTATCCAGGCGAATAGATCACAGCAACTGGATCTCGATGGATATTTATTTTGAAGAGAAACAATTGTTCTTTAAAATAGCTAACAGTGTTTCAGCTACGCACCATGCTTCTACAGAAGCCGTGAAGTACAGTGGCATTGGGTTGAAAAACGTGAAGCGAAGGCTGGACTTGGTTTACCCCGACACACATCAATTGATTATCGAGCAAGATGCAGATCATTATGAAGTGAAACTGCAATTGACTTTATTAGAGAGTAAAAATATTTCTGAGCAACTGGTTTCTGCATAACTAACAAAATTTTCTGATGTTAAAATGTGTAACAATTGATGATGAACCCCTTGCCCGCGAATGCATTGTTAACTACATCAATGAAGTAGAGTTCCTGCAATCAGTTGGTACTGGTAATAACCCCATTGAACTGACCAAGCTTTTAGATCAGCACGCTGTTGATTTGATTTTCCTCGACATTCAGATGCCAATGATCAACGGCATTGAGTTTTTGAAGATGACGACTAATCGACCCATGGTCATTATCACAACAGCTTATCCAAGTTATGCACTGGAAAGTTTTCAGTTCGATGTTATGGACTACCTGGTAAAACCAATTACGTTCGATCGCTTTTTCAAAGCTGTAAGTAAAGCGAAAGATTATCACCAACTCGTATCTAAATCACAAGCCACTGATCCGGTGAAGGCTCCAGCCGAAGATTACTTCTTTATTAAATGCGAATACAAGTACGAGAAGATCTATTTTGAAGATATTCTATATGTGCAAGGATTGGAAAACTATGTGACCATCCACACGCGCAAGGGAAAGTATGTAACGTTGCTTTATTTAAAAAACGTTGAAGACAATCTTGATCCCCGGTTATTCATCCGCGTACACAAATCGTTCATTGTTTCTATCGCACGAATTGATGCTATTGAAAACAACGATATCATCATTCAATCAACACGCATACCGATCAGCCGCAACTACCGCGACGACGTGATTGAACGTGTGATCAACAAGCGTCTCTGGAAGAAGCATGGAGAAGCGTGATAGACCACGGTCCACTGTCGACGGCCCACGGCGGCTTTAGCATAACGATTATGATAGTTTGAACTCTTTACAGTTGACTGTTGACAGTGGACCGTGGACTAATTAATCTCCACCATACTTGCCTGGTTTAATTCAATGCAGGCCATCATCAGATCATTATTAAGCTTCAGCAATGACTCGGCGTTGGTTTCAATAATGGAGATGTTTCTTTCAACATCGTCATTATGGCTATCTTTTTTAAAGTGACCTTCGAGTGATGAGAAGTAGAGTACATTCTCGGCAGCTGTTTTGTAAAGTTGCCAAACCTTATCAATCTTTTCGCTGTAATCAACCAGTTCTTCCTGCAATGGAGGTAACGGCGATTCACTATGAATGCCTAACGGCATACCGCCATAGCGTATTACCTGGTGTGAGTGTTCATACCACTCAATAGCATCGCGAAGCATGCCGGCGTATTGTTTTTTGCCACGCACCAACGTTTCGGTATAGAAACCAATTTTTTGTGTAAGCATGCGCTGGCGGCCGGCAATGTTTATTAAAGTATTGTTGATGCTGATCTTTTTCTCTTTGAAGAGTTTCTTCTCGAGATTCAGTTTTTCAGTAAGATCTATCGAAACACCCAGAATGTTTTTCTTACCAGTCACATTATTCAGAAACGGAATCTTGGTGGTTTTAAAGATGAACGATTTTCCACCTGTGGTAGTAAAGTTCTGCAAAGGTAATTCTACCGGATCATCAGAGGCTAGCACTCTTGCATCAGATTGTTTGATCACTTCCCACTCTTCTTTATTTTTTACAAAGTGACTGTCGTCTTTGCCAATAAGACTCTTGAAGTCCAAGTTAAAGAGTTTGGCTTCGGCTTTATTAACAATGCTGTATCTTCCCAATTCATCTTTCACAAAAATTGGGAAGGGGATACTATCCAATATAAACTTCAACAAATCTGCTTGCCTGTTTAATTCGTTCTGGTTGCGTTGCATTTCTTCCTGTGTGGCAACAAGCTCTTCCAGGTTCTGGCGCAGGGTTTCTTCTTTCTCCTGAAGTTGCTGTGCTTTCTGTTGTGACTCCTGAAACAGACTCTCAACTTTTTTAGAGCTTCTGATGGTAAGCGAAACAGACGCGAGACTCTCGGCTACTTTCTCAACGAACTCTACCTTATGTTGTTCTAATTTTTTAAACGATGCAATTTCAATTACTCCCAAAACCTCATTACTGTATTTCATGGGTACCATTAGCAAAAAGCGAGGCGTTGATTCACCTAAACCCGATGTGATGGATGCATAGTTTTTGGGAAGATCAGTATAGATGGTCGTTTCCTTTTCAAGAAAACACTGGCCTAAAAGTCCGTTGCCAATGTCAACTCTTCTTTCAACGAATTTCTTTTTGCCATAGGCATAACAGGCCGACAGTTCAAGAAAAGGATCTGAAGGATCCGCGTTATTGTAAGTAAAAATTCCTCCCTGATTAGCTCCGGTATACTTTACCAGTAATGCAATAATGTTATCATAGAAAGCCAGGTTCTCCCTATTGTTTCCTGACGTGAGATTCATGAACTGACTCAGACCCTCAGCAGCCCAGAGACGTTGCTGATCGCGCTGCGCATACTCCAGCATTTTACTTCTAACCGATGAGAGCATGTTAATAAAGCTCATGTCTTCATTGGCATTGTCGGCTGTGCTCAGATTAAATTCAAAATCACCTGCTGATATTTTCTCAAGACAGGTTGTAGCGAGATCAAGTTTATGCTCAAAAGACTTTAAGGTAGTTTTTAACTCCTCATTCTGCTTTTTGGTTTTATTACTTGAAAATATCATTTAAGAACGTATGGTTTGGGTAGTTGGCTAAGTAATAATACTTACTTATTTTTAATTTCCTACGTATCTCCCTGAAAAATTTACCGTAACCGTGTGTAATGTGTTTGATTGATATTTCCTGCAAAGCAACGTTGAACCTGGCTATAGTGTACTGTGCTGCGTCTCCCGAGCGACGGTTATGGTTAATCAGATTTGATTTTAAAATCTTGAGATTCTGTCAGCATTTACTTAATCAACACCATCTCTTTGGTTTCATCAGGTAGTTGTAGCTGTTGCAAAACAGGGTTCTTTACATTATTTAAAATAATCACCGGCAGTGATGCTGCCTTTTCAATCTGAACATTGTTGAGATTTAATTCAGTTACGTCATCAAAGACACATGCCGTACGAAACTCCTCACCGGTATAACGTAGTTTTATTTTCTTCATGCTTATGTTCTCGGCATGTCGCACATAAAACCCCCATGCTGGCAATTCACCAAACATAGAAAATTCAGGATAGTCAGAAATATTTTCAGGTATGTTTTGCAGCGAATCAACATTGACATTAGCCACTTGCTTTTTTGCATTAGCACTATACACAATCTCAATGTTCTCCAACGTGATGTTAGTCACTGGATGTCCAGGGATACCAGTTATGGAAGATGGAAAAATATTGTGATCAAATAATTCACGCGGACCTTCCATATTATATCCTGCATCAGGTTTGCCTGCCGGAACTTCAACCTTAACATTGCCAATGTAAATCTTGTTGAGACGCCCGGGTGGGAGGTTAGTCATTCGTTTTCCTAATCTTATAAAAATAGCATTGCCAGTATTCTTTGCTATAACATCCTGGATGTTCACATCTTCCAGTATGCCTCCATCTACTGTTTCAATGGCGATGGCCGATCGAAAGGTGTCATAAATAAAAAGGTTTTTAACCGTAATTTTTTTAAAGCCACCATGTGATGCGGTACCCATTTTAAATGCACTTGCACTGGAGCGTATCTTGCAATTAGCAATGTTAATATTTTCACAACCTCCATGCGGATCATGTGACTTTAAACAAATACCATCATCAGCTACATCAAAAAAACTATTGGTTAACGTTACATTTTTACAATCAACCAAGTCAATGCCATCATTATTCAGAAAAGCATTACTCATAACCTTAATGCTGTCAATAATCATGTCTGTACAACTTCGATAATCCTGAATCCAACAGAGGCCATTTCTTATGGTAATATTCTTAATGGTTATGGTGGTACAGTTCCTGAAGGTTATGAGTCTGGGTCTGTTATTTTCTTCAGGTCTCATTTGTCCCCATTCATTATAATGCTGCCACTCTTTATCTTTCAACGTGCCTTTTTTAAGCATGCTGAAAATATCTTCCAGCAGTAACTCAGCCTGACCATCAATTGTACCAGTGCCGGTGATGGCAATATTTTTTTGACCGTCTGCTGTGATGAGTGCTGAAGCTTTTCCAGGTCCATAGTCAATGCGTCTTGTTGTGGCTAGCAGTTCAGCATTGGCTGCAAGATGCAATTCGACACCTGATTTTATTTTGATAACACCTGTCACAAATTTTCCAGCAGGAACTATCACCCGACCACCACCTTCAGCAGATGCTTGATCAATAGCTTTTTGAATCGCCACTGTGTTGCTGGTCTTACCATCGGCGATAGCACCATACGCTGTTATTGTATATACTTTCTTTTGCGCTGAAAGGTTAGTGATCATGCTCGAGAATAGTAGAATCAAAAAAGCAGGTCTCATGGTGTTTTTCTTTAATGATAAACATGATCAACGGTTTGTAAGCATTTTGTAAAAAGCTCAACAGGTTAGAACCGGTTTAATAACTTCGTAAGTTCGCTAAAATGAGTTCTTAATGATATTAAATTTTAACAGATGGAACAACCGTTTATTAAATGACGGCAACGGCCAAGTGGGTTGATAAAAAATTCCAGAGAAGCAACGCTGAGCACTTGCTTTGTCTCTGGTTTTTTTTGAGTATTTTTCGATAGAACCTGCATGCCGATGGAAAATAGCTTCTCAGCATTTTTACGCAATGATATAATAGCCAAGCTGACGGCTGCTGATTTTGACATTCTGATCATTGGTGGTGGAATTACTGGTGCTGGCATTGCACTTGATGCCGCATCGCGCGGTTTAAAAGTCGCGCTGGTTGAGAAAGATGATTTTGCGTACGGAACCAGCAGTCGTTCAACCAAACTAATACATGGAGGTCTGCGGTATCTCAAGCAGTTGGAGTTCGGTCTGGTTAAGGAAGTTGGTAGCGAACGTGCTGTGGTTCATAAGCTTGCCCCGCACCTTGTTCTGCCTGAAAAAATGCTGCTGCCTTTGTATGAAAAGCGTGGCATGGGTTATTGGCTTACCTCCATTGGACTTCGGCTATATGATTTCCTTGCTGGCGTGAAGGCTGAGGATCAACGTAAAATGTTAACGCGCCTGCAAACCATTAAGCATGAACCGCTGCTTCTTGAAGATGATATTAAGGGTGGCGCCATCTACGCCGAATATCGAACTGATGATGCCCGCCTCACCTTAGAGATTATCAAGAAAGCACATGCATCTGGCGCCTGCATTCTTAGCTATTGTCGTGTTAATGATTTTATTTATGTTGACAATAAACTCACGGGCATAAAAGCTGAAGATGTACTTACTGGTAAGTCACTTGAAGTAAAAAGTAAAGTAATTGTAAATGCCGCCGGCCCCTGGGTTGACGAGTTGCGCGATCTGAATAAATCAAAACAAGGCAAACGACTTCATCTTACAAAAGGTGTACACATAGTTGTATCCCGCGCCAAGTTTCCGGTGCGGCAGGCTATTTATTTTGATGTTGAAGATGGCAGAATGATTTTTGCCATCCCACGCGGCAGAGCCACATACATTGGTACAACAGACACCAATTACAGTGATGAAAAAGATCATGTGGTCATTACAAATGATGATGCCCAATATCTGGTTAAAGCCGTTAACAGTATGTTTCCAACGGTTGGTCTTAAGCTGACAGATATTGAATCTGGCTGGGCAGGATTGAGGCCATTAATTCATGAAGAAGGAAAGTCTGCTTCAGAGTTATCACGCAAGGATGAAATCTTTGAATCACCTACAGGCCTGATCTCTATTGCTGGTGGTAAATTAACGGGCTACCGTAAAATGGCTGAGCGTGTTGTTGACTTAGTTATTGAAAAGCATTTTGATGATCGTGAACTGAAGAATTGTTTTACTCACACTATTTTACTTTCTGATTTAGCAAATGCAAAAGAAGTTGATCTTTATATTCAGCAGCTTGAAAAGAAACTGAAGGAAAGAGGTATCGAACCTTTCAATGCCACCTATCTGGCGCACAACTATGGTACTCAAGCCAACGAGATACTGGCATTGATTCCCCAGCATGAAGATGCTGAAACTGGTCTGGCCAAAGCCGAAGTAAATTTCTGTATTCATCATGAGATGACGTTAACACCTCTCGACTTCTTTGTTCGAAGAACGGGCATGATGTATTTCAACATTCATCGCATGGAAAAAATAAAAGATGTTATTTTGCAGCAATTCAGTGAGATCATGAAATGGAGCGATGCAGAATCCATCCGCCATGAAAGAGCGCTGAACGATATGCTTACAGAGTCTAAAAAATTTAACCACTAATCCATGCGGATCCTTTTATTGATCATTGCCTTTCTTCTGTTACTTGGTACTGAAGTTCTTAAGGTTTACTTTATAATGCCTTTCCCGGGTAGCCAGGTAGATGAAACACTTTCGATAGCTTATTTCCTGAATGAATATATTATTTACTTTCGCATAATTACCTGGGCATTTTTTCTTTTCAACCTTTTTCAGGTCTGGGGACAAACCGCAACCAGTGGTAAGGTTATCATTGGCATACTGATATCGTTCTACCTGTTCATCTTCATTTTATTCAACTACTATTTTGTAGCCGATCAGATTTTCTTTCAGCCTGAGCATAAATTATTCGCCACGGCATCGAACAACAAAATAGATACCACGCAGCTGGTTATCGGTGTAGCTATTGGCAATGAAGCCAAAGCTTACCCACTCGAAATTATTGGATATCATCACCAGGTTAGAGATACTGTTGGTGGCAAGCCTGTGATGATTACATATTGTACAGTATGTCGTACCGGTCGTGTTTATAGTCCGTTTGTAAATAATCAGCCTGAGGAGTTTCGCCTGGTAGGCATGGATCATTTCAATGCTATGTTTGAAGACAGTCGCACCAAAAGCTGGTGGCGTCAGGTTAACGGTGAGGCAGTTGCCGGACCACTTACAGGTAGCCAGCTTGAAGAATTACCTTCAACACAGGTTTCACTGCGAAACTGGTTAGCGCAATATCCTGATTCTAAAATCATGCAGCCCGACACTGTGTTTAAGTTGGGCTATGAAGACCTGAAACTATACGATGAAGGCAAGGTTGACAACGAGCTTGAGAAACGTGATTCACTTTCGTGGAAAAATAAGTCATGGGTGGTAGGAGTACAGCTTGGAAATCAATCACGTGCTTATGATTGGATTGAGCTTGTTAATAAACGCGTCATTAATGATACACTCAATGGCATTCCCATTGCCGTGGTAGTTGAAAATGATAGCGCGTCATTTCATGTATTTAAACGTGACTCCCTTCAGTTTATGGCAACTGGCAGTCTTTCTGACCTGAATACAAAGTCGACCTGGAAATGGAATGGCAAATGTACTTCAGGAGTGCTTGAAGGGCAGGCGTTGGCTCCGGTTCAATCCTATCAGGAGTTTTGGCATTCATGGAAAACTTTCCATCCGAAAACAACTATTTATCAACTTGCGGCTGAAAAAAAATAGATCAACAACCTGATAAAAAGTAAGGTGCAGCATTTGTTTTTCGATAGTTAACCTTAAATTTCATTAATAATAATTTAAGATGTCGTATTGATAAAATATGACATTCCTGAGTTATCATTGACAAACCTCAATGTGTTAATGTATGAAAAGAATTGCAGTGCTTGGCCCGATTCCAAGAGATCACATTGTGACTCATCAGGGTGACTTAATTCAGAAGTGGGGTTGCGTTACCCATCCAGTTATAGCGCTTTCAATAATGGCGGGTGATGAGATCGAGATTATTCCGGTATCTCACCTTCGCACGGTTGATATGGATAACGTCAAAGAAGTTTTTGATGGTTACAAAGGGATTTACCAGAAGTGTATAACCAGTAAGAACGATCAGGGCGATATCATCAGTCTCAGGTTTCTGGATATGAACAATAGGGTAGAGAGGCAGACGGGCTTCATGGATCCTATTGTACCAGATGATGTTAAGAATATTCTGGATTGTGAAGTTTTTGTTTTTATCCCTATTAGCGACTACGAGATCTCACTCGATACACTTAAGTTTCTCAAGAAGAAAAGCAAAGGAACCATCATATTCGATGCGCATGGTAGCACCACGGCTTGCCTGGCCAATGGCGAACGTCATCGAAAATTCTGGATAGATCGTGATCAATGGCTTCCTTACATCGATGTCTTAAAAATGAATTTAGAGGAAGCGCATGCTTCTTGGTTTAAGAAGGAATATGAAAGCCAGGATTTCACCAAGTCGCTTGACATTGTTGATCATGAAGAGCTTCGTGCCTTTGCTCATCATTGTCTTGGAAAGGGAGTGAAATGTGTTTATATCACTGTCGATTCCCGAGGCTGCCTGGTGTATTATAAGCAACGCGGAAAGATCATCGAAGAGATGGTGCCCGCAGTGAAAGTTGAGAATGTTATTGATACCACCGGGTGTGGCGACTCTTTTGCAGGAGGTTTAGGCTTTGGATTGTTGAAGAACCCGAAAGATTATATCGGTGCCGCTCGCTATGGAAATGCCCTGGGGGCACTTCGTACGCAGGGAAAGACATTTTCTGTATTTAAATCGCAAGAAGAGACTGATTCTATAATAAGTCGTACTTATTTTTAGGCCCTCATAATTTAGTACGAACGATTAAACAGTAAAGGATTGATTAAAGCAGTAATTTTTGATTTGGATGGTGTTATTGTAGACACGGCACATTACCATTTTATAGCCTGGAAGCGATTAGCAGATGAATTAGGTGTTCCGTTTAACGAACATGATAATGAACGTCTCAAAGGTGTGAGTCGCATGCAATCCATGGATATCATTCTTGAATTAGGAGCACTTCATATCAGCATGGATCGAAAGGCTCAATTGGCCGATAAGAAAAATACCTGGTTCGTTGAGTTTGTGGAAAAAATGAAACCCAGTGAGATCTTTCCTGGTGTTAAACAACTTTTAGAAGAGCTCAAATCTCAAGGTATAAAAATAGCGCTGGCATCGAGCAGTAAAAATGCTCGTCGTGTTATCGAACTTCTTCAGATTGAAAATGAATTTGATGCCGTAGTTGATGGTACTATGATTGTTCACACCAAACCAGACCCTGAAATATTTTTATTAGCATCTACCATGATAAACGTGCCTGCATCGCAGTGCGTGGTTTTTGAAGATGCAGAAGCAGGGGTAGAGGCAGCTCTTGCTGCAGGTATGAAATGTGTTGGCGTGGGTAGCACGGAGCAATTAGGTAAAGCAAATAGGGTAGTTAAGAGAACAGCAGATTTTAAAAGTGCAGAACTTCAACAGTTGTGATCTACGAATTATAATAGTTCAAAGTTCAAAGTTTCAAGTTCAAGGTTAGCTGGCGCAAGCAACCTGGAATTTGGAACCTTGAACTAAATATTAACTGATAACTGACAACGATTAACAGATAACAGATGAAGAATTATCTTAAGCATCACGAATGGCAGATCATTGAAGAGGGATTTGATCCTCATGTCAATAAAGTTTCAGAAAGTATATTCAGTATAGGCAATGGCCGCATGGGTCAGCGTGCAAACTTTGAAGAAGAATATTCGGGTGAAACACTTTCGGGTAGTTATGTGGCAGGTGTTTATTATCCTGATAAAACTCGTGTAGGCTGGTGGAAGAATGGTTATCCTGAATACTTTGCCAAAGTATTAAATGCTCCAAACTGGATTGGACTTCGCATCAGTATAGACAATCAAAAACTTGATCTGGCGAAATGTAAAGTCGAGAACTTCAGACGGGTACTTGACATGAAGACTGGCTTGCTTGAAAGAAGCTTTACAGCCACATTGCCTGATGGTAAAATTGTAAGCGTGCACTCAAAACGTTTTTGCAGTATGGCCAATGGCGAAGTAGGAGCGATCCGTTATGCACTGACACCTGTCAATTTTTCTTCTAAAGCCGTTCTCTCTATTTATGTAGATGCTGATGTAGTTAACAAAGATTCCAACTATGATGAAAAGTTCTGGGAAGAAGTTTATAAAGAATCAACAGAAGGCAGAGGCATTGTAACTGCGCAAACCAAGAAGACACTCTTTCATGTTACTACAGGCATGAAGTACAATATTGAGTCTGAAGGAAAGAAAGTAGATCTTTCAAGAATCAATCTGGAACAACGCGAAAAGTATGTTGGCAATGTTATTCAAGTTGATTTAAACCAGGGAAAAGAAGTTATCATCTATAAGTTTGGTGCTGTCCTATCATCAGAAAATCATCCAAAGGAAAAGTTAGTAGATGCCTGTGTCAGAGTATTAGAGGAAGCATCGGCAAAAGGATTTGATAAGTTATTCGCAGAGCACGCTGCTGTATGGGCTCACAAATGGGAGGGATGTGATATCACTATCGATGGTGATGTTGCGGCACAGCAAGGCATCCGCTTTAATATATTTCAATTAACGCAAACCTACACCGGTGAAGATGAGCGCCTCAATATTGGCCCGAAAGGTTTTACCGGAGAAAAATATGGTGGAAGTACATATTGGGATACTGAAGCATACTGCTTACCATTCTACTTAGGTACAGCTGACCAGAAAGTGGCGCGTAATCTTTTAGTATATCGCTACAAGCATTTACCACGCGCTATTGAAAACGCCAAGAAGTTAGGCTTCGTTGATGGCGCTGCTTTCTACCCATTCGTTACCATGAACGGAGAGGAGTGTCACAATGAATGGGAAATTACATTCGAAGAAATTCATCGTACCAGTGCCATGGCGTATGCCATTCGCGACTATATTAATTACACGGGTGATGAAGGATATTTTACTGAATATGGACTTGAAGTTCTTATTGGTATCGCACGCTTCTGGACACAACGCGTAAATTGGTCTGCTGAGAAAAACAAGTACGTTATACTTGGAGTAACTGGTCCTAATGAATACGAGAACAACGTAAACAACAACTGGTATACCAATTACCTTGGTGCCTGGACCTTGCGCTTTGCACAACAAGCTATTGATTATGTAAAGAAAGCAGATGCAAAACGCTACGCTGAAATTTCCGCAAAGACAAACTTCAACGAAAAAGAAGAAACTGCAAAGTGGAAGGACATTGTAGAGAAGATGTATTATCCAAAAGACGATAAGCGTGGCGTTATTCTTCAGCAAGATGGTTTCCTGGATAAAGAATTAATTCCAGTGAGCAAGCTTAGACCAGAAGATCGCCCCATCAATCAGAAGTGGTCATGGGATAGAATCCTTCGCTCATGTTTCATCAAGCAGGCTGATGTTTTGCAAGGCATCTATTTGTTTGAAGATGATTTTGATCTGGATACCATCAAGAAGAATTTTGATTTCTATGAACCCATGACAGTGCATGAGTCATCGTTGTCACCTTGCGTTCACGTAATATTGGCTTCACGCCTGGGTTACAAAGAACGGGCATATGAATTCTACCTGCGCACGGCCCGATTAGATCTTGATGATTACAACAACGATACGGAAGAAGGTTGTCACATTACCAGTATGGCCGGAACATGGATGAGCGTTGTAAAAGGTTTTGGCGGTATGACTATTAAAGATGGCAAACTTAACTTAAATCCCTATACGCCTGATCAATGGAAATCATATTCCTTCAGATTAGAATTCAGAGGCAGAGTATTAAAGATCAAAGTATCAAAAGAGAAGACCGAAACTATTCTGGAGTCAGGTAGTCCGTTAGATATTGTATTAAATGGGAAAATACTTTCTGTGAAGTAAAAGTTATAAGCAGTTTAGGCTAAACAGAAAGGCTGTCTTTGATCAGACAGCCTTTCTGTTATAGTGAGAGAAAAGAAAGATTATTTCTCTGTTTTCTTTCTGATAAAAGCACCAAGTTCTTTACCTGCTTTTGCATAGCATTCTTGTAATCTGGCACCAGTTTCGAAATCAAAACCGCCGAACTGAGAACCTACTACATTTAAGATTGTAATTTTTGCAATCACTTTACTTTTATTGGCAGTTTCTACAATAGAAAGTTCGCCATCAATGTAGGCTGGTCTTTTGCTGATACCGATGTTGTAACCGGTTTCAGTGCTTGTAGTTTTGAAAATCAAAGTATAGGTAGCTTTCTCATCAGATGCTGAACTCATCTCAGAATGCTTAGTGAAAAGTTCTCTAAACTGAGGTTCGAAACGTGTTTTGCGATCTTCTTTCCAGGCTACAGCCCACTTGTCACCCTTACCAGGTTCTTTCTTATTGTACTCGGCAGTTTTTTCTGCTAAGTATTCATCTTCAGGTCTGTTCTTCGTGGTAACAGTCATTCCGTCATAAACAAACTCAGTGTTTACGGACTTTTGACCTTTAAGGGGGCTCAGGTCACCTTCAATAAGTTTAATTTTTTGAGCAGAAACGCCTAGCGAAATGCTCAACATGGCAAGGATTAGTAGTTTTTTCATAAATGATTTAAAGATTTAATAGGCCTAAAATATGATTTTTTTGGATAGTTTAACCGCTTCCCATCAAAAGAAATCGATGTAAATACTACTCTCCAGTTAAACTATCATTATTCGGTTCCGACTCTTCTTTCACCTCTTCGGTTACTACACTGGCTATTATTGGCTCGGAGTCATTCTTATCCTCAAGCAGGATAACAAATGGATTCAAATGTGGTGAATGTGATAACAGTACTTTAAGAACTCCGATACCCGGCACAGCCAGAATCATACCTGCAATGCCAAGCAGTTTGCCACCAATCACTAATGCTATAATAGCAGCCAGCGCATTGATGCTAACCTTGGACCCTGTAATCCGCGGACTTATAAAATTACCTTCAAAAAACTGTACAGTAGAAAACACAGCAACCACACCAACGGCAGACCAAATGCTATCCTTGGTGATGAGAGCCATTATAATAGGAAATGTTGCTCCTATGGTAATGCCAACGTAAGGTATGATGGTTAACAAACCGGAGAGTATTCCAAAAAAGATAGCATGATCTATGCCAAGGACTAGTAGCCCGATACTATTTAAGGTAGCAATGATTAGCGTTACAAGCATGAGTCCTGAAATGTATCCCTGAACAACACGTTCTATATCTTTCTTCCATAAAAATTCAGTTTTGCCAGGCATCAACCTGATGAAGAAGTTCTTGAACTTGTCACGATAAATCAGGAATAAGAAAATATAAATAGGAATCTGAATTAATGTGGTAAGTGTACTTGATGTTGTGATGAGAACATCGCCCAGATAGGCACTAACACTCTTCATAGCATCAGTGATAATTTTGCCTTGTTCTATTTTGGTTATGTTAAAATCACGCCGCGCTATCTTGCTGATTTGATCGAGATAGTTTTCAAATCGTACCTGCAGATCAGGTAAGTCGGATAATAAGTTCATCACCTGATTAACAACAATCCAGATAACAAGAACTAGCGTAACAATGGTCAGAAGCAGAACAATTGCAATAGCGATAGAGGTAGGAATTTTTCGCTGCTCCATTTTTTTCACTAATGGCAACATGACTATGGAGAGCAACGCAGCAAAAGCCATAGGGATAAAGATTTCCCGAGCAAGTACAATGGCCGCTATGGATAGTCCAATAACAACTAATAATTTATACGTGTAATCAAGACGATCGAAGGGCTGAGAAGATTCTGACATAAGCTTAAATTTCAAGAATTATCTATTGCCTTCAAAATCAAAGCACACGATTCTTGAATCTCTTCATGTGTTATTGTAAGGGGAGGAGCAATTCTGAAACTGTAGGGATGAGAAAGAAACCAATAGCAAATGATGCCCAATTCTTTACCCTTCTCAACAATCCGGTTTACACGTTCTTCAGAGTCAAAGTCAATGGCAAATAACAATCCTATTCGTCTTATCTCTTTAATCTTAGCATGAACCAGAAGTTTTTCAAAGAGCTTACCTTTTTCTTCTACGGTGTCAAGAAGTTTTTCGTCCTGAATAACGTTTAGTGTTGCCAATGCTGAGGCACAACAAATCGGATTACCGCCGAAGGTTGTTATGTGGCCAAGCATGGGATCGTGCGTTAGGCAGTTCATGATTTTTTTATCGGAAATGAACGCTCCAATGGGTAAGCCTCCGCCAAAAGCTTTTGCTATAGTTAAAATGTCAGGCACAATATTGAATTGTTCAAACGCAAAGAATGTTCCGGTGCGCCCCATGCCACACTGAATTTCATCCAGTATTAATAACGCACCTGTTTCATCACAGCGTTTCCGAAGGGCGAGCATGAATTCTTTTGAAGGCACTCGAACACCTGCATCTCCCTGTATGGTTTCCATGATAACACAAGCCGTACGAGTTGTGATGTGTTGAAGATCAAGTATTGTATTAAAAGTAATGAACTTAACATCTGGCAACAACGGTCTGAAGGCGGCCTTCTTTATTTCATTACCAGAAACACTCATAGAGCCATGCGTGCTTCCGTGATAAGATTTTCTAAACGAAACAATCTCAGTTCGACCAGTATAACGTTTGGCTAATTTTAAAGCACCTTCATTGGCTTCAGTTCCTGAATTTACGAAGTAACTGCAGTTTAAATTAGGAGGCAGAATCTCATTAAGCTTTTGTGCCAGAAGGTTAGGTGATGATTGAATGAATTCACCATACACCATAACATGTAGATGCTTATCAAGCTGATCTTTTATTGCTTTAATAACAGTGGGATGTCTATGACCGATATTACTTACACCAATTCCTGATATGAGATCAGTATAACGTTTGCCATCAGGTGCATAAAGATATATGCCTTCAGCGCGTTCAATTGAAATGGAGTATGGGAAAGGAGTTGTCTGAGCAATATTATTTAGAAAAATATCTTGATTGAAATTCATGGGGCAAAGCTAGAAAGAGATATCCAGCTGGTAAAATTATAAAGATCCAATTCCCGCCAACATGAATAGGATTAATTTGTTAATATTTAAAATGCTTTAAAATCTACACGGCGGTTGAGTTGCCGGCCCTCGGTTGTTTTGTTATCATGTTTGGAAACTTCTTCACCATATCCTACTACTGAGATATGGTCATCAGGCACGCCCATGGATTGCATAAGCTCTCTTATCTTTTGAACCCGTTTAATGGATAGTTGAACGTTGTAGTCATCTTTTCCTGTATTGTCAGTATGTCCTTCAATTAAAATGATTTTACCCTGAAGAGCATATTCAACAGCAATAAGAAATGGCTCCATGTCTACAACGGAAAATTCATCCTGAGCAAAAGTAAAATAGAGTGGTGCCAGCTCTATTGGTTCATTATCTTTTTTGTTCTTTAAATGTTCACTTACTTTTTTACGGATTTGTTCATGCTTTGCAGAAGTAGGAGCAGGTAAATGATTCTCCTTCAAAACCTTGTCTTCAAGCTTTTCCTCTTTAATAACTTCAGCTGATGGTGGAGTTTTTACAGCCACTGTAACAGGCTTTGGTTTGGGTGCCACCTTTGCAACAGGTGGAGTTGTAGATGACGAGATTGGAGCTTCAGCCTGCGATTTACGCGCTTGCTTTCTACTACTAAAAAATAATGGCGAGCGAGGCTTTTGAGTTCTCTTCTTATCTAAGATGCTGCAGGCATTGGCATAGGTGCTAATTTGATTTTTGTAGCGCGCTTTAAAATGCCTGGCATTTTCTCTTTTAAACTGTTGGGCACTACACGAAATGGATACGACTATGCCAAGCAATATGGCCAGTACAAGAACCAAAACTTGTTTGATTCTGGAGGCAATTCTTTCCTTCGAGATTTCTCGTAAGTCGAGGTCGCTCATGTAGTAGTAGGATTCAGGCAAAGCTTACAATCAAATTTAATGATAATAATTGCCTTATCCTCAGCTAAATGAGCTTTAATCCTACATAAATTTTTACAAGAGTTAAGCCTTTAAAGAAGTATAGCAGAAGGCTATTTAGCGACTTCCTTTTTCTTTTCAGCTCCGTTTACCAAACCTATAAAATCCTTAATTATTTCATTAGGGACTGTAACTGAAAGATGATACTGTTCTATTTTCCAGCCTTCGCTGGTCTTTTTCAGGATTCCCGAGCCGCGGCAAACCCCCATCCATGTATTTAGAAGTTCTGAAAACCACGCAAAATCTCCATCATTTGTTACATGCAAGTCTCTGTTGTATGGCTTGAAGTCCCAGGCCTTACCCTTTTTAAAGTAGGGCAGAGCAAAGCCCTCAAACTCTGTCTTGGTCCATCGCTCAGTCTTATCTGTACCAATGTAGATGGCATCTTTATCCATGCTATCAAAGAAGGTACTGGCGTCGGCATGGCTCGCTGCAAGGTGCCAGTTGTTTATGAATTTGTTAATGGCCAAAGTATCCTGAGCAATACTTGTTAATCCATGTAATGCAAAGACTGTAGTTAATATCAAAAACTTCATGATACTGCGCTGAGTAAATTGATCGGCTCAGACTCAGGTAAATGATCTACATTACGCTGCTTGAGGTTAGGTAAATTTAGAATAAAAGTAGTTCCTTTTCCAAACTCCGAGTTTACGGTAATGGTACCCCGAAGCATTTTTACAGATTCCCTTACGAGGAAAAGTCCTATACCCGAACCCTTTGCCTGATCGGTTGCGCGATAAAACATGTCGAAAATATAGGACAGGTGATGATCTTCAATTCCAATTCCATTGTCTTCAATCCGGATGATTGTCTTTTCTTGAAATACTCTTACCGAGACATGAACAAAAGATTTTGGATGACTTGTGTCTGAATAACGAATAGCATTCGATAATAGATTTTTCAAGATGATCTCAAGTCTTGTTCTGTCTGTATAAAAATCACCTCTTTCAACATGAATTACTTTTTCAATAATATCTGCATTGGGTATGAACTGAAGACTGTCAAATATGGAGTCGATCATTTCATGCAGATGAATGCTTTCTGTTTTAATTTGCTGCCGTTTGTTTTTAGCATAATCTGTTATGTCTCGAATGAAGCCTTGCATTTTTTTTAACAAGATAAATTAGTCCTTCAAGAGAAGCCAACGGTGATTTTAAATCATGTGCGGCACTGTAGATAAATCGGTCAAGTTCGTTATTTAATTTTTGCAGTTCGTTATTTCGCTTCTCCAGCAACTGCGATTTTTTTTCGATCTCATGAAACTGTGCTCTCAACTTTCGGGTCATTTTAATAAAGGAAGATGAGAGATTGGTTATCTCGTTTGTCATTCCTGCGTCTACCAGGTCTTCATCATGCAGGCCCTGTGTTACGATGAACTTGCCAATGCTATTGGAGAGTTTTTTGATTGGTCTTGTTAATCGCAATGCTGTGATGTAGGTTAATACGAATGAAATAATGATAGCACTTATGCTGATGATGACATAGGTGATACGGCTTTGACTGATTATAGTATCTGATTGCTGATCGGAGAGGTTGCCAAGACTTTCTAACTGATCGGAGAGTGTATTGCTGAGTTTGTTCAACTTGCCCAATAATCCCTTGGTTGGGGTAAGTCCAATGTCCTCATCCATTGAAGCTAACTCGTTGAAAGATGTTTTATAGGATGTTAACAGAAAAATAAGAAAATCATTTTTACTTTCTGTTGCACTCAGCTCATTGGCCAGAGCAGTGGCTACGTTGTTGAGTTTATCTTTGTATTGAAGTTCTCTACGAAGAAAATAATCTTTTTCATGCCTTCGTAACGTGAGAATGTTCACGAGGCTTATTTTATTGGAATGACTTTCGAGTTCATGCGCGTATTTTCGCATGATCCCCTCTTTGCCAAAATCTTTAAATCCCCGTAGGAGAATTTTTTCTTTTATTTTTTTAAAAGTTGAGTTGTACTCTTTTAGCGTTGAATCAATTTCATCAAATGAACCCTGAATATCGAGCGAGGCTTGATCGGATTTTCGATGCAGATTCTTTGTATCGCTTACAATTAGTGAATAGAGGCTATCGCGCTTTAACAGGAGTTTACTTTCCTGCGTTTCGTAAAAATGTTGATTGATAGTTTCGAATCGTAGAAAGTCCAGATCTAACTTAAGAAGCCTTGCTATCTGAATGCGTTGGCTATCGATTTGTTTCGAAACCTGATAGAGTTCTTTGTTACGAGTAATGAAATGATAAGAAAGAGAAGAAATGATAATGACGTTTATCGCCAATATGCTGAACGACAAAAACAGACGTTTACCAATGGTGTCTACGCTCCAAAACATAGCGTAAAACTACCAAAGACTCTATTGCCTTTGCTTCAATACTACATTATCAAACTATGAAATTTATGAAGACTAAGCTTCATGGATTTTTAGAAACTCCATAACCTCCTGATGTACGTTACGGGGTTTGGTTTGGTCGTAAGCTTCAGTAGCAATGGACTTAAAAAGCTCACTTACTGTACCTGACTTAAAACCTAATCTATCTGCATAAGCTGTAGCAACTTCAAGTTCAACGTCTTCAACTACCTCATCAAGGTAGATCATATAAACTAAATGATAGATGGATTCTAACTTGGCAATTTTATCACCGGGCGCAGCAAATTTCAGATTGTTAACGTCCATATTTGTGTGCTTCAGATCATCGTTCGTAAAACCAAGCTGAAATCCCCACTTCAAGAGACATAGGATATAGCGGCTTTCTATTTTATCCTCGCTTAAAAACAAGGCTAATATGTTGAAATAGCTTCTTTTAACTGAAATAAGTTGTTCGGTTGTCATGGTGTTGTTTTTCTGAAGGGCTGGAACCCAATAACTTGTTTAAGGTCGCAAAAATAGTGTTAAGATGGAAGGTTTTAAATCATTTTATTAAAGATCGTATTTGTGCAGTTCCATTTTAGTTCTAAGCCTTCTTTCATAGTTCATTTTATTACGCTTTACTAAATAAAAAAAGGTGCCCTTTACGACACCTTTTTTATATACGATAGAATTCGCTTAGATCTTAGCAAGTTCCTGAACAAGGTCAATCAATTTGTTTGAATATCCCCACTCATTATCATACCACGATACTACTTTAACGAACTTGTCGTTCAACGCAATACCAGCTTTAGCATCAAAAATAGAGGTACGAGCATCACCGAGGAAATCTTGTGATACAACATCATCCTCAGTATATCCCAGAATGCCTTTAAGTTCGCCTTCAGAAGCTTCTTTCATAGCTGCTTTCACTTGCTCGTAAGTTGCTGGCTTGTCCAGGCGTACAGTAAGATCCACTACAGAAACGTCAGCTACAGGTACGCGGAATGACATACCTGTTAATTTACCTTTCAATTCAGGAATAACCAGGGCAACAGCTTTAGCAGCACCAGTTGAAGAAGGAATAATGTTCTGGTATGCACCACGACCACCTCTCCAATCTTTTGCAGATGGGCTATCAACAGTTTTTTGTGTCGCTGTTACAGCGTGTACTGTACTCATCAAACCTTCAACAATACCAAATTTGTCATTCAACACCTTAGCGATAGGAGCTAGGCAGTTTGTTGTACATGAGGCATTTGATACTATAGTGTGTTGAGCTGTAAGTTTCTTATGATTAACACCCATTACAAAAGTAGGTGTATCATCTTTAGCTGGAGCAGACATAACTACCTTTTTGGCACCTGCAGAGATGTGCTTCTGAGCGTCAGGGATAGTAAGGAATAGACCAGTTGATTCGATTACAATTTCAGCACCAACATCAGACCACTTTAAATTAGCGGGATCTTTTTCGGCAGTTACCCGAATTTTCTTTCCGTTAACGATAAGGTTACCATCTTTTGCTTCGACAGTTCCATCAAAAATGCCATGTGTTGAGTCATACTTTAACATGTAAGCCATATACTCTGGATCTACAATGTCATTAATACCTACAATCTCAATATCTTTGCGATTGATGGCAGCCCTAAACGCCAGACGGCCAATACGACCGAATCCGTTGATACCTACTTTTGTCATTTTCTAATTGGTTTAAATTTCGCGAGGTCAAAAATAAAAGACGTGATCACCAAAACCAATGAAAAAAGTGAACGATTAATAAAAAATTTTCGCACCCAAGTTTGCATTTCCATGATGTACATCTATCTTTGCACACCTTTTTACAAAGACGGTCCGTTCGTCTAGGGGTTAGGACACCAGATTTTCATTCTGGTAACACGGGTTCGATTCCCGTACGGACTACTATCATAAGGGATTGAGTTGTTTTATACAAGTCAATCCCTTTTTTTATTCCCGATAGCGTACCAATGTTCTGCATAATGAGGGAGATGATTTCGTTCATCTTCGGGTTCGATATTATTTTTTTTCAAAGATCAATTCTCATTGAAGATCGAACTCAGCACTTTCTGTCAAGTTTTTATCAGATGCCTCTATATAAGTGCGTTGATGTTTTAAGAAAATGAAAGCTTAGCTTCACATTCTTGACAATATCTCCATCAATCAGTACAAGATTAGCCTTGTCGTATACTGATCTTTTCAAATTATTTACTCTTTCTTCAACTTTCATGCATTTGATATTACGGTTTTCATCTACCATAGCACTACATGTTTTATTAGTGGAACTAAACACTCTCTACTGAAGAAATTATTTCCATAACTTTTGAATAGTGTCCCTTTAATGCCCCATGTAAACTCCAGACCTTCAAACTCAATATCTTTTGCTGAGCAAATCATTTCGGCATAGTATTTATCTCTTAATAAAATGTCTTTACATATCTCTAATGAAGAAATGGTTAAAAATTACATTGCCCATAGTGACGCTACTCATAGTAATACGTCTAATCCTTCCGTATGTGGTGTTACATTATGCAAATAAAACACTGGCAGAAATGCCAGGGTATCATGGACATATCCGAGATATTGACTTGGCGCTTATAAGGGGAGCATATAAGATCAATGACATTTATCTTAACAAGATCGATTCAAAGAAAAGAAGTGAGACTCATTTCTTTTCGGCTTCATTAATAGATTTATCAGTTGAGTGGAAGGCATTATTTCACGGATCTATTGTTGGAGAACTTGTTTTTGAACAGCCAATGTTAAAATTCACCAAAGATAAGGTTGAGCCTAAGAACCTCCGTAACGATTCAACTCACTTTAAAAAATTGCTCGACGATTTTATGCCCCTTCAGATTAATAGATTTGAAATCAAAAATGGAAACATTGAATATGTGGATGAATTTTCTAAACCGAAAGTCGATATAAAACTCACAGATCTTCATGTACTGGCATTGAATTTAAAAAATAGCTACGATTCCTCCATTCTGCTACCGGCCACTGTAACGGCAGAAGGAAAAGTTTACGAAGGAGATTTGAAATTTGAAATGAAAATTAATCCTCTGAAAGACAAACCAACCTTCGATCTTAATGCTGAAATTAGAAATACCAATCTTGTTTTATTAAATGA
>Ga0310811_10002729_pt1 | contig 22053 bp, 18 predicted proteins | sample YCmetagenome_FD_207642 | JGI IMG/M metagenome (GOLD analysis project Ga0310811, IMG submission 207642) | Soil microbial communities from experimental microcosm in Duke University, North Carolina, United States - YC | ecosystem: Engineered > Artificial ecosystem > Soil microcosm > Unclassified ...
TGCGGCTCACCGCGTTCGACGAGGGCTACAACCCGGTCAACCGGCTGCTGCCGGTCTACAAGGTATCCTTTGGCCGCGCGGACGGCATCCGCGTCTATGTCGAGACCGCGCAGGACCGTTTTGCGCTGGCGGTGGACAACCGGCGGGCGGCCTTCAACCGGGTTTTCGAATACATCCATACCTATCAATGGCTCAGCTTCCTGGGTCGGGGCCGGTTGGTGGCGGAGGCTCTGCTGTTGGGCGCGGCCTTTGTCACGACGGTACTGGGTATCTGGATATTCTTCGCGACAAAGAGCAAACCGGTACCGGGTAACCGCTATGTGCGGTCCAGGCGCCTCCACCGGTATACGGCGATCGTGGTGTCGCTCTTCACGCTCATGTTCACGTTCAGCGGGGCATACCATGCGCTGGTACAGTTGCGGCCCGACGATCGGGACAGGTTCTTTGCGCGTGACCGCTTTGCCACCGCCGCGTTGCGTTTGGGGCCGGCCGATTGGACCCGGGCGACGGACGTCAGCCTCGTGGCCATCGGTGGCGCGGGTTATTGGCGGCTCGCCAGGGCGGAACAACGCCCAATCGCTTCCGCACGGAAGGACCTGATGCGTGATATGTCGGCCGCGCAACCGCCGGTCGTGTACATTGCCGACGCGGACGGCGCGGCACTCCCGGATGGAGAGCGCCGTTATGCCAGGGCGCTGGCGGCGCAGTTCAGCGGACGGCCGTTGTCGGCCATAAAGGACACGCGTTGCCTGACCAGATTCGAGGGAGAGTACAACTTCACCGACAAGCGCCTGCCCGTCTGGAAGGTGGCATATGCCAGCGACCGCTACTACGTGGAGACGTCGAGCGGCCGGTTGTCGGTGCGGGTAGACGACATGGACCGGGCCGAGGCGTATAGCTTCGCCCTGCTCCACAAACACGAGTTCCTGGGATGGGCCGGTAAACCGGTAAAGGACACGAGCACCATGTTCTGGGCGGCGATGCAGATCGTGGTCGTCGCGTTGGGGCTGACGCTGTATGTACGCTACCGCAAACGCGGTGTATCGAAAGCGAACGGTGCAGATCGCATAAAACATTCATAAACAATAGTTAACGGCGTGGCAGTTTTTTTGCACACCCTCCTGAAACCCCGGCTACATGCTAACGATCACGCTTCGCTCCCTGGTCAAACGGAACAGAACCTTTGGGTGGCTCAACATCACCGGTCTGGCCATTGGGATCACCTGCGCCAGCCTCATCTTTTTATGGGTGGAGAACGAATATTCCTACAACCGGATGTTCCCGAAGTACGACCGGTTGTACAGGATCCTCGAGGTGCAGACGTACGAGGGCAAGCGCGAGGTTTTCCAGGCCGAGCCGATACCGCTGGCGGAGGCGGTGAAAAAGGAGGTCCCGGGTATCCGCAATACCGCGCGGACGCTGTTGGGAGAACAGTTCCGGCTGTTGTTTTCGCTGGGGGATAAAGGGATCAACGAACAGGGGAAATACGCCGACTCGTCGTTGTTTTCGATGATCGACCTGGCGTTCGTATATGGCGACCGGCCGTCCGCCTTCCGGGAGGTGCATTCGGTGGTGATCAGCGCGTCGATGGCCAGACGTTTTTTTGGCGACGTCAACCCGGTCGGGAGGGCGTTGAAGGTCGACAACAAACAGGAGTATACCGTAACCGGCGTTTTCACCGACCTCCCGGCGAACTGCAGTTTTCGCTTTGACTGGCTGATCCCCTACAAGGTCTATTCGGACGCACAGCCGTGGTCGACCTATTGGGGCGCCAACGGCGCCGAAACATACGTGGAGCTGGAGCCGGGCGCGGACGTGGCGGCCATAAACCGGACGCTCAAACACTACCTGGCCACCAAAAAACCGGATATGACGACCGAGTGTTTTCTCTGGCCGATGAAGGACTGGAACCTGCACGCCAAGTGGACAGGGGATAAGGAAGACGGCGGAAAGATCACCTATGTGCGCCTTTTCACGCTGATCGCCTGGATCATCCTGCTCATCGCGTGTATCAACTTTATGAACCTGGCCACGGCCCGCTCCGAGCAACGCGCCCGGGAAATAGGTGTCCGCAAAACGATGGGCGCCCGCCGGCGGAAACTGATCGGACAGTTTATCGGTGAAGCGATGGTGCTGTCCTTTCTGTCGGTCCTGTTGTCGGTTTTTCTTTTAAGCCTTGCACTGCCCTGGTTTAACCAGCTGGTGCACGAACACCTGTCGCTCCGGCTGCGCGACCCCCGGCATCTGGCGGCGCTGGTGGCCATCGGGTTGCTGACGGGTCTGGTGGCGGGGAGCTATCCGGCGTTCTATCTTTCCTCTTTTAACCCGGTGACGGTATTCAAGGGGCTCCGGTTAAAAAACGCCGCGGGCAATTTGTTTATCCGCAAAGGGCTGGTGGTTACCCAGTTCACGGTGTCCATTTTGCTGATCGTCTGTACGATCGTGATCTACAGCCAAGTCCGCTATGTGAACCGCATGGACATGGGCTACAAAAAGGACAACCTGATCTATCTGAACCTGAAACCGGGCGGCGCTACGCACGTCCAGGCGCTCAAAAACGCGTTGATGCACACGGGCGCGGTCACCAGCGTGGCCGCCAGCGGTTTCCCCATCACGGCGATATGGAGCAACGGCGACGACTATACGTGGCAGGGTAAAGACCCCACCAAAAACCCGCTGGTGAGCGCGGAAGCGGTGGATGCCGACTACCTGCCCACCATGCACGTACAGCTCAAGTCGGGGAGGAACTTCTATGCCACCGGACAGGACACCGCGAATGTGCTGATCAATGAGTCCATGGCGGCCCAGATGGGGAAAGAAGGACACGTCGGAGCGCAGATCGTTTCGGGGAACTGGAAGATTACCGTGGTGGGTATCTTCAAGGATTTTATCTACAACGATTTCAACCATTCCTGGGGTCCGCTGATCTTTTACTACGACCCGAAAACCACTACAGACCTGACGTTGAACATCGCGCTCAGACCGGGTGAGCTTTCCGCCAGCCTGGCTAAGGTGGGTAAGGTGGTCCGAAGTTTCGATCCCGCCTATCCCTTCGAGTATACATTCCTCGACGACGACGTCGCGGCACAGTTCAAAACGGAAGAGATGACCGGTCGTTTGTCGGCGGTCTTTGCGGTGCTCGCCATAGTGATCTCCTGTCTGGGCCTCTTCGGCCTGGCGGCTTTTACGGCCGAACGCCGGACAAAAGAGATCGGTATCCGCAAGGTGCTGGGCGCCTCGGTGGCCGGTTTGACGGGGCTATTGTCGCGCGATTTCCTTTTACTCGTCGGCATTTCCTGTCTCGTGGCGTTACCGCTGGCGGGTTGGATCATGATCCGTTGGCTCTCGGATTATTCGTACCGGACGGCGCTGCACTGGTGGATATTTCCGGCGGTTGGCGCGGGGGCGGTGCTGATTGCGCTGGCGACGGTCAGCTACCAGGCGATCCGCGCGGCGCTGGCCAACCCGGTCGACAGTCTGCGAACGGAATAATTTGCCGTACCTTTGGGGCCGTTATGAAGCAATTGTTTATCGCTGGCTTGCTGGCCCTCGGGCTGGCCGCCTGTCATACTCAGGATAGCGCCCCGGCGGCCGCCGCCTCGGTTGGGCCCGCCCCGACACAGGATACGACAAAAACCTACCCGGTTTCGATGCTTGACAACACCAAAGACCCCTTTTGCGGGATGCCGGCCAGTGCGGGCATGGAGGATACGATCCATTGGAATGGGAAGGTTATCGGGTTTTGTTCCAAAGAATGTAAGGAAGGGTTTTTAAAGGACCCGAAGGGGCATCCCGTGACGTTCAAGTAGTCTTCGGCCCCCGTGGTGGCCATTGCGGCAGTCAGGCCGTGGCGGCGGCCGCGCGCTGCTTTAACAGGCGCTCGCTGCTCCACTGCGAGAGCTGCAGCATTATTTCCCTGAGGCTTTCCCCTTTTTCCGTCAACGCGTATTCCACGCGGGGCGGGACCTCCGCGTATACGGTCCTGGATACGATACCGTCCTCCTCCAGCTCCTTCAGCTGGCGCGACAGCACCTTTAGCGCGATACCCGGCACAATCCGGTGCAGCTCCCCAAAGCGCAGCGGACCCTCCAGCAACAAGTAGATCAGGATCGGCTTCCATTTGCCGCCAATGACGTCGATGGTGGCGGTGATAGGGCAGTCCGTCGCGGCGTGATACCTCGTTCTTTCCATAAATTTCTTTTCCTGTGAATGCGAAAATTTTTCGCTCCGCAAACGCGGCTGGTCCAAATTACGACATTTTTGTCAATACTATACTTTTCGGTAACTACTTGCCTTTTATCCAGTAATGGATCATCTTTGTGTTATGAAAACGAGTTATGAAAATGGCCGCGACCTTCTGGAAAGGTTACACGGCGGACACCTCGGAGAGCGGATGGTAAACGAGCTAAACGACGTTTGTCCCGACTTCGTCGACATGACCCTGGAGTGGGCGCTCGACGGTATCATGAACAGGCCCGGTATGGACCTGAAGACGCGGGAGCTGCTGCTGATAGCGTCGTGCGTGACGCTGGGCGGAACCGCCGCCCCCCAGCTCCACGCGCACATCGACGCAGCCCTGACCATGGGCGCCGGCAAGGAAGAAATCGTGGAAACCATCCTTCAAATGCTATTTTACGCCGGGGGCGTCAACGTCAGCAATGCCTTCCGGGTGGCCAAAGAAGTATTCAAGCAACGAAATATATGAAAATCATCATCGTAGGTGCCTCCGGCACCCTGGGTAAAAGGATCACGGCTTATTTTGAAAAGGACCACGAGGTCGTCAGGGTCGGGTCCAAGAGCGGGGACGTACAGGCGAACATTACCGATTCCGCGTCGATCGAAGCCATGTACAAAAAGGTTGGACCGTTCGATGCGCTGATCTGCGCCGCGGGGGAAGGTCACTTCGGACCGCTCGATGAAATGACCGGCGCACACTTCCGGATCGGGCTCGAAAGCAAGCTCCTGGGTCAGGTCAACCTGGTATTGATCGGCCAGCACTACGTCCGGCCAAAGGGTTCGTTCACACTGACCGGTGGCATCCTGGCCGACGATCCGGTCCCGATGGGCGCCAACCTGAGCGCCGTCAACGGCGGTCTGGAGGCTTTTGCCCGGGCAGCGGCCATAGAACTGGCCAGCGGGGTGCGGGTCAATGTGATTAGTCCCGGCGTCGTGGAAGACTCTCCGGGGTACTTCCCTTACTTTCCGGGACATACGCCGGTGGCGATGGACAGGCTGGTACAGGCATACGCGAAGAGCGTGCTGGGCCGGAGGACCGGGGAGGTGATAAAGGTGTACTAGCGGGTCGCCCGGCGGCCGCGCCCTGCGACCCGCGCGGCGTTTGGTCGCTCGGCCGCAACGCCGTGCGGCGAATCTGTTCTGTTAATTTTTGCGAACTCTGCATCTGTTTTGCTTGCGATTTGTGGCCTAATTTGCACGCAAAATCAGCCGCATGCCTTTCCTGACCCTCCGCGCCGCCCGTATCGCCTACAAAGACATAGGCGGCGGTGACCCCATCGTTTTTATCCATGGGCACCCCTTCGACCATAGGATGTGGGACGCCCAGGCGCCGTTGGCGGAACGCTACCGGCTGATCCTGCCCGACCTGAGGGGCTACGGTCAGTCGGGGGGTGAGGGATACCGGACCATGCTGGACGAAATGGCGCTGGACATCGCGTACCTCCTGGATGCGCTGGCCGTCGACAAGGCGGTCGTTTGCGGTTTGTCGATGGGGGGGCAGGTCGCCCTGGACTTCTACCGGTTGTTCCCCGCGCGCGTACGGGCGCTTGTCATTGCCGACTCGGACGCGCGCGGCGAGACGCCCGAAACCTACCAGCGGCGGATGGACCTGATCGCCCTCATCGGGCGCATCGGGATGCGTCAATACACCGAGGAGCACATACACGAGTACATTGCGCCCGCCTCGATTAAGAACAGGGTGGTATACGACCCGCTCTTTGCCATGATGGCGGGCACCCGCGCGGAGGCCGCCATCGCCGCCCACCGCGGCCGGGCGGAGCGCAGGGACCACACGGCGGCGCTGGCGTCGATCGCCGTGCCCACGCTCCTCGTCGTCGGAGCGGAAGACCATTTTACGCCCCCGGCGGTCATGGAAGCCATGCGGGCACGCATCCCCGGCGCACGGCTGGTCACCATTCCCGGGGCGGGCCACCTGCCTAATATGGAGACACCGGTGACGTTCAACGAGGCGCTGGAGACGTTCCTGGGGCAACTCGGGCGATAGATACGCGCGGCGCCGACGGCGGGCGGCCTCGCCGGCGAAAAGCCGTCACTCACCGATCCTACCCGTTTATCCGCCTAATAGACATTGTCCCGGGGACGACGCGCCGCTACTTTTGCCCGTACAATCGAGCTATTATGAGACACTACCATTCTTCTTCGAAAGTCCTGGTCATAGGTGGCGGCATCGGCGGCCTCGCGCTGGCGCTTTCGCTAAAAAAAGCGGGCATCCCCTGCGCGGTATACGAGGCCCGGGAATACAAACAAGGCAGCGGCGCCGGTTTTAACATCGCGCCCAATGGCATGCAGATATTGGGTACGCTGGGTCTGGCCGACCGTGTCATCGCCCGCGGCTCGGTGGTCAACGACCATTGGTTCCGCAGCGTCAAGGGAAAGGTTATCGCCCATATGCGCAACGGCAAACCCAACCGGTACCAGCAACCGGGTGTGAGCCTTACCAGGGCCGCCGTTTATGAAGTCCTGACGGACGAGATCCGCGAAAAGGGCGTTGAGATACACTATGGCAAAAAATTGAGCGGCCTCACCGACGAAGGGTTGCAGATCGTGGCGCACTTCAGCGACGGCTCGAGCGCCGCGGGCGCGGTATTGATCGGAGCCGACGGCATCCATTCCCGTACGAGGGCGCTTGTCTTCCCGGACACGCCCCAACCGGCATTCTCCGGCTTCATAGGCGTGGGTGGTTTTGTCCCGACGGACGCGGTGCCGGCGGTGACGAGCGTCGAGCAGCACAGCCTTACCTATATACCCGGCTCCGCCGGTTTCTTTGGCTACACGGGTGCGGGAGATGGACAAATGATGTGGTGGAGCACCATCGAGGCGGACCGTCCGCTGGGAGACGCGGCGGTCGGGGAATTGCCGGCCGAAGCGGTTTGCCCGGATATGTTGGAGCGCTTTGCCGGCTATCCCTCCCCCGTAAGCGACCTCATCCGGGAGACCGGGCGCGCCTTCCGTCTGAATGACCTTAGCCTGGACCGTTTGCCCAGCTGGCACTCCGGAAAGGTCCTCCTGATCGGGGACGCCGCCCACGCGGTCCCTTCCAGCTCGGGTCAGGGCGCATCGCTGGCGCTCGAGGACGCTCTTTACCTGGCGCGGCTTTTCCGCGATTGTCAGGAAAGCTACTCGGGCGTTTTCGACCAGTTCGAACGGGCCCGCCGTCCCCGGGTGGACAAGATCATAGCCCAGGGCCGCCGCAAGCGCGACCGCAAAAAGGCCGTCAGCCCGCTCCAGGAGCGTTTGGGGGAATGGATGATGAAGGTTTTTATCGGCATTTTCGGGGAAAGCGCCCTGGACCAGAATTATCGGTATACCGTGGATTTCTGAGATACCGTTACATTTGTGCATTATTCACTTAACTGCGCTCAAATGAAAATTCCTATTCGTTGCTTCCTCCTTGGTGGCATTCTATTGACCGGTTATATTTCCAATGCACAAAATTTTTCCCTTGGCGCCCGCGGCGGTCTCAGTATCCCGAACCTGTCTGCCGGAGGCAGCGCCGAAACACCGCTCAACAGCGGGTACTCCTCCCGGCTGGGACCCGACTTCGGGGTTTTCGGCGAGTACAAGGTTTCAAAATTGTTTTCCCTGGAGGTAATGATCGAGTATTCGTCCCAGGGCGGCAAGAAGAACGGGTACCAGGCCCTGACGACACCCGCCGAGTATTACCAGCAGAATCCGCAGCTCCCCCCGTATCTCTATGCGACGTACAATAGCGAAGCCAAGCTGAACTACCTGATGGTCCCCATCCTGGCCAAGTTCGGCTGGAACTTCGGCAAGACCTCACCCTGGCGCGTATACGTCGACGCCGGCCCCTTTGCAGGCTTCAATGTTTCCGCGAAACAGGTGACCAGCGGCAACAGCAACGTCTATCTCGACCCCGAAATGCAGCAACAGATCTCCCCCGGTCCGCAATCGTTCGACGGCACCACAGACATCAAGGACCAGATCCACACCTTCAACTTCGGGATCGAGGGGAACGTCGGGTTGAGCTATGCTTTTGGCACGAACGACATCTTTGTCGAGGGTGGCGGCAATTACGGCTTCCTCAATATCCAGAAGGGCTCCGCCAACGGGAAGAATAATACGGGCGCGGCCACGGCGATGATCGGGTACGCGTATTGGTTTGGTAAAAAATAGACACGGCCGCGTCGACGATGGCGTCGCGTTGCGGCCTTGACATAAAAAGGGCTTCCTCTACACGGGAAGCCCTTTTACTTTAGGTGTTTTAAGGTCCGATCTAGGAGTTAGGCTGTACCTGAGGCTGAGCCTGAGGTTGTGCCTGGACAGGGGCCTGGGCACCGGGGGCGGGTGTCTTCCAGTAGTTGCGAACCGTGTTAGCAACGGCATCGTCCCGCTGGTGCTTCAGGTCACGGATCTGCTGTCTCCTTTCTTTACCGGACAAGGTATTGTCAGCCTTTACCGAAGCGATCCGGTCGGCGTAATCCGCTTTGATATCGGAAACCTGCATTTCGAGCTTGGTCGGGACGCGCCCGTAGGGGTAACCATAGGGATAGTTCCAGTAAGGATAGCCATAGCCCCAATACATACCGGGGTAAAAGCCAAATCCGACGGCCGGCGCATAGCCTCTTACGACGTAACCACCTCTATACCCGCCATACCCGCCGCCCACATGAACGTGCTGGGCGGAAGCCACCGATACCATTCCAGCTGCGAGTAGAATCATCATGAGCTTCTTCATAACCGTACATTTTAATTATACCTCTTAGAACGCTGCCGGAGGCAAAAGCAACATCCCGCGTGCGGTTATAACATATTTATAACAGGCTGGTAAGCGATTTTATCGCGTCGTTCGTCGGTTACTCCCCCTGCCCTGGGAAGGAGCCCCTAGTTTTAACAAAACAAACACACCCAATGAGGAAAATACCGCACTTCGTTATCGCTCTGATGTTTCTCCTTTCCGCCGCTTCCGTGAAGGCCCAGGACACCTACAAAAGTGCCTTGGGTCTCCGGATCGGCGACGGTTATTATGACCTGGTTTCGGCGTCGTTCAAGACCTTCCTGGGAGAAAGCCCCGGGGCGCTGGAGCTCAATGTAGGGTTTCGCGACTACGGCGTCATCGGCTACAATTGGTTCAACGTGTCGGCCTCACTGAGCTATCAGTACCACTTCGACATCAAACCGGTACCGGGTCTCCGTTGGTTCGTGGGCGCGGGCGTAACCGCTTTCAACACGTTTTCGAGCTACTCCGACTACAGGGGTTTTGGGCTGGGGGTGTTTCCTACCGGGGGCGTCGACTACAAGTTCTCGAAGATCCCGTTGGACGTATCCGCCGACATCCGGCCGACCGTCGGCATTATCAAACCCTATGATTATTACGACGATTTTTATGTGGGGAACTTTGGCATGGCGGCCCGGTATACATTCCGGTAAATTGTCTACATTCAGGGTAAACCCCTATCATGACCACCCGTCGTTCTTTCCTGCACCAGATCACTGGTTCGGTGCTGGCGCTTTCCGTGCTGCCCCGTATGGGGTGGGCGGAGGAATTGTCTCCCGATCCTAAAACCCCCGACGGACCCGTCCTCCGCGTCGCCATCATGGGTCTTGGCAGCTACGGCACCCGGGTAGCCGAGGCCATGCGCGGTTGTACGCGCGCCAAGCTGGTCGGTGTCATCAGCGGCACACCCGCCAAGATCAGGCAATGGCAGACGACCTATGGCATTCCCGAAAAAAATTGCTACAACTACGAGACGTACGACGCGATCAAGGACAACCCGGACATCGACGCGGTGTACGTGATCACGCCCAACGCACTCCACCACGACGCGGTGCTCCGCGTGGCAAAAGCCGGCAAGCACGTCATATGTGAAAAACCGATGGCGGTAAACGCCCGCCAGGGCCAATCGATGGTGGACGCCTGCAAAGCGGCCGGTGTGCGGCTGCTCGTGGGTTATCGTATGCATTTCGAACCCCACACGCTCGAGGTGATCCGAATGCGGAAGGAGGGGGCGTTTGGAAGCATCCGTTTTTTCCAGGGCCTCAGCGGGTTCATCATAGGAGACCCCACGCAATGGCGGTTAAACCCCCAGCTATCCGGGGGCGGCGCGATGATGGACATCGGTATTTATTCGATCAACGGCTCCCGGTACATGATCGGGGAAGAGCCCGTCTGGGTGACCGCCCAGGAAACCAAAACGGACCCCGTCAAATTCAAGGAGGGCATAGACGAAACCATTCAATTCCAGCTGGGATTTCCCGGTGGTGCGGTAGCGTCTTGCCTGTCCACGTATAATTTGAACAACCTGGACCGCTTTTTCCTGGATGGGGAAAAGGGTTTTGCGGAGCTGTTCCCGGCCACGGGTTACGGGCCGATCCAGGGAAGGACGAACCAAGGGGAGCTGCAGGCGCCCGTCGTGACGCACCAGACCGTGCAAATGGATGAGATGGCGCAGATACTCCTGGAGGGGAAGCAACCCGTCGTACCGGTCGACGGGCAGGAAGCGGTCAGGGACCTCGCCATCATCGACGCGATCTACCATGCGGCGCGGACGGGGCAAAAGGTGCGGCTTGGCGCTCCTGGACAAGTATGATAAATATTCCCGTGCGCTATAGTAATCCGGCCACTTAAGAAATCCACCGTCGGGCCCCTTACGTATGCATCCTTCAGGTACATTTACGCGCTTGCCACCACACCGGCAAGTTGTCTATGGCGCAGGACTGGATGGCAACGAGAGGCTCTTCCGTATGTATAAGTACGTAAGAAAAATACGTAGATAAAAAATACGATGGACTGGCGTACAACGATTTTTGGAGTAACACGTTCCTAGAAGAACAGCAGCTGTTTATGTCGGAAAAACAAGATCCCCCGATGGCCGAAGGGCCGATTCCCGGAAACCCCGCCGCCAGTCTCGAAGAGCGGCTGAAGGACCCTGCCTTTATCCAGGAACAGATGGAGGCCTACGAACGGGCCTCGATCGAAACCAAGGAGGCCTATGAAGAACTCCTAAGGCGTATCCAGTTGTCCCCAACCCGAAGGATCAATCCCGTCTATTATTATATATCGGGCGCCGCGGCCGCGGTCCTGTTGGCGGTTGCGGGCTATTTTATGCTCCAGCCCAAACCCGTACATGCTCCCGTTGACACATTGGCGGCTGCGGTGCCTCCCGCCCGGTATGGGGCCACGCTCCAATTGTCGGACGGTCGCTCGCTGCCGCTTGATGCCGGCGCCAGGGGCGTGGTGGCTACGGAGGCCGGCAATTCCATCGGTGTAACGCCGGACGGCACTCTCACGTATGTTGCTGCCAAAGGAGCCTCGACGCTCACCAATACCCTCACCACGACCAAGGGACAACGTTTTCATGTGGTCCTCCCCGACGGTTCCCAGGTGTGGCTGAATGCCGGCAGCCGGCTGACCTATTTCTCCCGGATGGGGGAAAAAGATGTCATACGGAAAGTCCAGCTGGACGGTGAAGGATACTTCGAGGTCGCCCACGACAAAAACCTGCCCTTCCACGTGGTGGCCAGGGGCACCGAAACCGTCGTTCTGGGCACCGTTTTCGACGTCAAAGCCTACTCCGACGAGGCCAAAGTCACCGTCGGCCTCGTTAACGGCGCCGTCCAGGTCGAAGCCCAAGGCAAAACCCTGGCGCTTACACCGGGCCAGGTCGTGGTATCCCTTCCCGGCCGCTTTTCCCAAATTTCCGACCCTGACGTGGAAAAGGCGGTTGCATGGAAGCAAGGATATTTTTATATTAACGGCACCCTGGATGAGATCGCCCGGGAAATCGGCCGGTGGTATAACGTGGACATTGCCCTAAAACCGGGCGCGGTTTTCTCTGACACCATGTTGGTCAACGCCTCCCGTGAGATCTCCCTGGACAGCTTACTGCACCGCCTCGAAATCATCAAGGCCGGTCATTTAACGCTGGACGGCCGGACGGTCACCGTCGCACCCTAAGCAAGGGGGCGAGGGTTCTCCTTCGCCGGGGTTGACATTATGGGCTATGAAACTGTTGCAAGCATTCCTTCTTTTATGCTGCTTAGTGATGTCGGGCAAGGGATACACCCAGTCGATCAGTCTGTCTTTTTTCCATACCCCTCTAAAACAGGTGCTAAAGGAGGTTGAAAAGAAAACAGGTTATCACTTCAGCTATGTTTCCCGCTACGTGGCGGCGGCTCATCCCGTGACCTTCACGATCAGGGACGCCACGATCGACGAGGTCCTGCAATGCTGTTTCAAGGACCAGCCACTGACCTACAAGGTGGCCGTCGAAGACAAGACCGTCCTCATCATCCCGGTTCCCCTCACCGTTTCCCCGCCCGATCTGAGCGATGGCCCGCGGGTCATCAGCGGCAGGGTCATGGACGAAAAGGGAGATCCCTTTGAAGGCGTGTCGATTTCCCTTTACGGCTCGGCGGGGGCAACCGCCACCGACGCCGACGGCCGGTTCTCCCTCCCCGCCGTTCCCGGCGACGCCGTCCTTCTGGTCACCCACGTTGGCTACGGCCGCCAGCTGGTCAAAACCAAAGGCATCGCCACCGTCGTCCTCACCATGAAGCCGGTCATGCAGTCGATGAGCAACGTGTCCGTCGAGCTGTCCACCGGCTACCAGACCCTGGCGCAGGAACGACAGACCGGCAGCTTCGACTTCATCAACCATGAGCTCATCGACCGCTCCGTCACCACCAACATCCTGGATCGCATCGAAAACCTCACGCCCGGCCTGCTCGTCAACCACGGCGACGCCGCCGCCGACGACGCCATGCTGATCCGCGGCCGCGGCACCCTCTTCGCCAACGCCGCCCCACTGGTCGTCGTCGACAACTTCCCCTACGACGGTAGCCTGTCCAACATAAACCCCAACGACGTCGAAAGCATCACCATCCTCAAAGACGCCGCCTCCGCCTCCATATGGGGCGCCCGCGCCGGCAACGGGGTGATCGTGATCACCACTAAAAGCGGGAAGACGTCGCGGCCGCTCGTTTCCGTGAACTCTTCCGTTACGGTCCAGGGGAGGCCGGGGTTGTTTAATTTGGATTGGATTTCGAGCGCGGACGCGGTCAACCTCGAGCAGCAGTTGTATTGGCAGGGGTATTACAATTCCGGGGCGCCAACCTACTATCCATTGCCTCAGGCTGCATATATTCTCGACCAATTAAAATCAGGCGCCATTAGTGCGGCGGATACTAATGCGATTTTTAATTCGATGCGTTCACACGATGTGCGTAACGACGAGAAGAAATATTTCTACCAGACGAGCGTTAACCAGCAGCATTCTGTTAACGTGAGTGGCAATACAGAGAATATCAATTATTATTTATCGGCTGGATGGGATCATGACGTGCCTAACGTAGTTACAGACAAGGATGATCGTGTAACCCTCCGTTCCAAGAATACTTTTAAGATCTCCCCAAAATTAAAGGTCGACGCTGTAGTCAATTATGTCGAAAATATAAATCAGAAAGGCAATAATCCCAATCAAAGTTTTCCAAGCAGGAGTCGCCAGGCGATGCCAACATATACTCATCTTGTGGATACGAAGGGCAACCCACTTCCAGTATACCTTGATTATTCCCAACAATTCATACAAACGGCGGAGGCCTCGGGCTTGCTCCCGTGGGAATATGAACCGGTGGCAGATTTGTATAATGTAAAAAACACAACGACAACCCGTGACTATTTGTTAGACGGAGCGATTCAGTATAAGTTTTCCAAGTCGCTGAATGTGGAATTGAGGTATCAATTTGAAAACCAATTGATGGATCAAAACATTTACTCGAACGACTCCTCTTACACTGTCCGAAACCTCATAAACCTATTCACGCAGTTAGGCTCAAACAACACGCTCGTTTACCCGATCCCCATTGGCGGTATCCTTGACCTAAGTAGCCAGGCATTGACCAGCCAACAAGGCAGAGCTCAAATCAATTACAACAACACCTGGAAAGTACACCACTTAGACTTCCTTGCGGGATGGGAGATCAGGCGTGTTGTCACTTCCGGTAATGCTCATCGAAACTACGGGTACGATCCGAATTCCGAGTCATATGTTAGCAACATGGATTTCAACACGTCATACAAACAATTTGGATTAAACACTTACGCCACGATACAAAACCCAGTTGGTGTTTCACAGACTGAGGACGATTTTCTGTCTTACTACGCTAACGCTTCTTATACCTATAGCAATCGACTTACCTTTTCTGCTGGCGCCCGAAAGGACGAGGCAAACCTATTTGGGGTTAATACCAATGAAAAGGGCACACCCCTTTGGTCAGCCGGAGCCGGTTGGTTCGTTAGCCGGGAGCCGTTTTACCGTGCCGGTTGGCTTCCGTTTCTAAAGTTAAGGGCGTCATATGGTTACAATGGCAACATAAGCAGGTTGGCTTCTGCCTTAACGACTATTACTAACTTTCCTTCGTTGACCAACCCGATCACCAGGGGTTCGATCAACAATCCCCCCAATGAAAAGCTCCGTTGGGAACGCATTGGCACCATGAATATCGGTATTGATTTTTCGACCAGGAACCGAACAATTGACGGTAGCATCGAATGGTATGTAAAACATGACAACGACCTTATGGCCCAGGCTCCGGTCGATCCGACCCTCGGTGTATCCACATTTTACGGTAATGTAGCCTCGATGAAGGGCAAAGGCATTGATCTTCGACTAACATCACGTAATTTGACTGACGGGATCAAATGGTATTCTACATTGGTCTTCAGTTATTCTACCACCCATGTTACGAAGTTCGACATGCCGGCACCGGCGGTGGGGATCAATTATGTGAACGAGGCGTCTACCAACATTAACCCAGTATTGGGGAAACCCGTCTTTGCCTACTTCAGCTATCGCTGGAAAGGACTGGATTCTGTCGGCAATCCCCAAGGTTACATTGCAGCACACACTTCTGAGGACTATGCGACAATAACGTCGCAAACGGCGCTGAGCGATATGGTGTACAATGGATCGGCCGAACCGGTGTTTTTCGGCTCATTAAGGAATGATGTCAGTTATAAGGGCGTGTCTTTATCCGTGAATGTTAGTTACAAGTTCGACTATTATTTTAGGCGCACCTCGATTAACTATGTAAATCTATATCAAACTAATTTGGGAAGTTCGGACTATAGCCTCCGCTGGCAGAAGCCAGGGGATGAAAAGCGGACATATGTGCCTTCCGCGTCGGCGCCGCAATACCAGGGAAACCGGGATGTATTTTATGCATTTTCCAGTGTCTTGGTAAACAGGGCGGATAATATACGACTTGAAGATATTCGATTAAGCTATGATTTGGGGAAAAGCCAATGGCGGCGGTTGCCCTTCGAGCATCTTCAATTTTATGTCTATGCCTCCAATCTGGGTATTATCTGGCGAGCGAACAAATATAATATAGACCCTTACTACAACAATAATACGCTGACTGCGGCATCTCTATCAATTGGGACATCATTCAATTTTTAGCATGATTGTAAAGCAGATGATTAGAAACTTGGGCACCGCGGTCCTACTTTCCGCATGGCTAGCAGGCTGCAGCAAATCGGATTTTCTTTCTCAGAAACCCGATCAATCCCTCGTAGTGCCCACGACACTCCAGGACTTTCAAGCGATTTTAGACAACGACAATGCGATGAATGGCGAATTGAATCAGGGGGTGGCGCCAAGCTTGGGAGAAATAGCTACGACAGACTATTATATCTCAGATTCTAATTATTACAAGCAGTTTAATGAGCAAGAGGAGCTGGAATATATTTGGGCCGTGAATCCATATCCCGGTGCTGACATCGCCGACTGGGACAAGCCATATACCGCTATACTTTATGCCAACGAAGTCATAACCGGAATCAGTGGTATGAACGTACCCGCCGCGCAACAGACGGAATGGAACAATTTAATGGGCAGTGCGCATTTTTACCGGGCATTTTTCTTTTACAACCTTGCGCAAATTTTTTCGCCCCCTTATCAGGATTCGGTGCTTGACAAGACATATGGTATACCACTCCGCATGTCAGCCGACATCAACGAATCATTGCACCGATCGACAGTTGCCGATACATATAAACAAATCATTCAAGACCTGGAACAATACTTGAGCTTGCTTCCAGTTCAGGCCAGTTATCCGACGCGCCCTTGCCGGCCCGCCGCATATGCCCTGCTTGCTCGGGTGTTTATGTCTATGAGAAAATATGACTCTGCCTACACGTATGCAGAAGCCTCGCTTGGTGAGAATAGCACCTTAATGGATTTCTACACATTGGACTCGGCAAATCAAACCGTTCAGCGCTCAAACCCGGAAAATTTGTTCGATTGTTTATTGCTCCGTTCAGGTCCAACTTTATTCGGTTTTGTAGATTCAAGTCTATTCAGAAGTTATGATACCGCCAATGGTGATTTGCGACCGAAGATTTTTTATGGCGGGAATCCCGGCTATCTCCAAAAGAGTTATGACGGCTCTTTTAATCCATATGGAGGTATTGCCACTGACGAAGTCTATCTGATGCATGCAGAATGTGCGGCAAGAAATAACGACACGGGCACCGCCATGAATGACTTGCGCACGCTGTTGTCTAAGCGTTACAGGTATCACAAATATATTTCCCCGGTGGTGACGTCTGTCAAGGATGTCCTGGCTTTGGCGCTTTCCGAGAGGAGGAAGGAACTGGTTATGAGGGGCATCCGATGGATGGACCTTAGGCGGCTAAATTTTGAGCCGACATTCGAAGTGACCTTACATCGCACGTGCGAAGGTTTTCCTTATACGTTATTACCCAACAGCAATAGATATACTTACCCGATACCGGACAATGTCATGTCCGCGAATCCTACATGGATTCAAAATCCCCAATGATTGGGCGGGTGCCGCTCCCTTGGCGGGGAGCGGCACCAACAAATATTAATCACCTACATATTCTTCTGTTCCGCTTACCATAGTGCCGGTTGCAGAATAAGAATTATCGGGGTTTTGCACGTAGGTGGCGTATCCTGCAGAGCAGGGCGTGGCCCGACCTGGGCAGCTAAAAGGGTTCTCAGTCTGCGGAAGCGTGGAAATGCTTTGCGGTTGACCTAGATTGTTAAGCGGGAAATAGTAAACATTGTTTAAATCCTTCTTCGGCGCAGTAAACGCCGATCCTGCGACGGCCAATGCCACGGCTAAAATGCCAAAGCCAATTTTTTTCATGCTTGAAATAATTTTACGGTTGGATTTTGATTTTGTTGCCTACTCGATTCTACAGGTTTTCGGCTACTCCTGTTGTTTATGATAGACGCGCCGCCCGCTAGCGACAGCGCGAGGAAGCCTAGATTGAATACGATGTGCTGCTTCCAGGACATGTACTGGATAACGCCGCCGCACGAACACGGGAGGTGTTTATGTGACATTATTGAAGCTGAGAGGTAAACGGTGAAGGAGACCAGCAGGATGGCGGAGCCGGCGAAGCCCCACAGCCGGGTGGCAGGAAAAAGGAGCAGGGCTGAGATTATCAGTTCAGCGCTGATAACGCTGATGGCGGTTAATAAGGGGAAGTGTTTTACAAGGGGATAGAGATACAGTTGGCCATGGAATTTTTCGAACCCGAAAAGCTTGCTGGACGCGGCATACACGAAAAGCAGGATAAGGAGGAACGAACAGACCTCGACAAGGACGCCTTTTTTCATCGGACTTGGTTTTTGGTTTCAGAGTAGCGGCCCTGGATGCAAATGACCCCAGGGGTAGCTGTTAGGTTATAATCGATATTACGATTTTAAAAAATCGGAATATCAACCTCAACCAATTTCCGGTCGATGAACTTTTCCACAGGACGCAGCAAAAAGTTGTGCGAAGGTGGTGTATGTTTTATGGATGATTGGCGCGCGTCTTGATGGAGTAAAACTGCGTCTACTAGTGACCGAAAGTGCGCACACGGACGTTCGTACCACCGCCAGTCTTCAGCCCCGATTTGTTCAGACTATATGTAAAGGAAAGGAGGATATAGCGTTGCAGGACGTTGTATCGTTCGTCCTGAATGGCCGTCTGGTCTACATTTCGGGTGATGCCGGTGTTCCGGCCGAGGGCGTCCATGAGGCTGAGCCGCAACTCCCCGCGGTCATTCTTGAATACGTATTTTGATACGGAGCTATTCCACAGCGGTATGTTGATGTTGTAACTTCCAATGCGGCCGGTGTTCACAATGTAATTGAAATTGTTGTGGAGGGATATACCCAGGGGCAGGTCGTCGATCAGATCGACTCCATAATTCTGACGTATGTAATCCGTGTTGAGGGCGGGCTCCAGGGAATATTGGGCTATGTTTAGTGAAACGTTAGCACTTAAGGTTACACTGTTTCGCTTGTTGGGGTTGAAGCTGTAGGACAGGTTCGGGCCCAGGTTCAGGCTGGTGATCCTGTTGCGGTTGCCGTTTATATACGACAGACCCTGGCTGTAGGTCAGGCCGCTGCCCGCGTCTACCTGTGATAGTAGTTTGCGCAACGGCCACCCATAGTCGACGTCTGCCGTCAGGGCCGTTGAGCCGGGGGCATTTACCGGCCGGCTGATGCGGGTACCGTATGGGGTGACCGAGTCGCTCTGCACCATGGCGTTCAGGGTTTCGGAGAACGTTAAGAAGGCGAACAGGTTCCGCCTCTGGGCGGGACTCGCGGAGACCATGTTGAGGCTGACGCTATGCGTGTACGACCGTTTCAAGGACGGGTTTCCGGTGGTCACCGCCAGGGGATCGGTCAGGTCGGGTACGGGCTGGAGCTGGGCAATGGTGGGTTGAGTGGTATAGGTGTTGTACTCCAGCCGGAGGTTCCTGGTTTGGGTGAACTGGTATTGAAACAGGCCACTGGGCAGCAGGTCGGTAAAGGATTGCCGGATATCCCGTCCGCTGGTGTTGTCCAGGGCGTTAAGCCCGGCGGTTTGGAGGGTGGCGCCCAGGGTGAAGCTGGCGTGCCGGCGATTGCCCCTGAAGTTCAGGGTCCCGCCGGAATAGGTATAGCGACTGGTGAAGTCGTTGCTGAGCAGGGAGTCGAAAACGACGTCATTATTATATGTCTGTTTGACGCTGTGGCCGACATTGGTGTTGACAAATCCACTCAGGCTCGCGAGCGATCGTTTGCCTACCGGTTCCGTATAGGTGACATTGCCTCCTATACTATAGGTATGTGCGTTCCGGCTGGTCGCCTGATCGATGGCGGAGTCCAGTGGCGGTTGACCGGATGTGTATAACGTATCGCCGGAGAGTTGTTTGCCTGAAAGGGTGCTGTGGTTGTAAGCAAGGTCGATGTTCGCGGAAAAAGTGCGTCCCTTTTTGCGCAACCGTTTGCGCAGCAGCAGGGTCCCTTCCGCGTCAAAGGCGTCGCTGTTTGGACTCGTGTGGTTGTAGCCGTTATTGAGCGGCTGGCCGTCCATGTCGAGGCTGTTGTAGCGTTCGTTCTGGTCCTTGTGGTTGTCCTGCCAGGTGAGCACCGGCGTGAACCGTAACGAGAATGAGCTATCGACCTGCTGGTCGAGGGCCAGGTTGAACCGGTGTTGGGTGACGTCGTTGATGGTGTGGGTGGTGTCGACGGTATTGTATTCATTCCCCGGAAACAGATTTTGGCTGTAGGTCGCCTGATCGGTGGCCAAGCGGACATGGCTAGCGGCGTAGCTGGTACTGACCGACGTCTTCCCCCCGTTCCAGGTATTATTGTAGTTCACGCCGCCCGCCAAAGTAGCAGCGACGCCCTGTTGGCTCTGGCCGAGACCCGTCACGGGCAGACCGCTCCCGCTGTTCCCGCCCGTGCCGGTGGATATCTGGATGGCGCCCCCGCCGTTACGCAATCCCCTGGAAAGCTGGCCTGTGAAGTTGAGCACGTCCATCAGCGAAAACCCCTGCCGGTTCGTATTGTTGCCCATGCCAAGGAACGAGAGTTGTTTGTCCCCGCTGAACCGGTTGACGTTCGCCTGGGCGTCGTACCGTCCCTGGTCCCCCGCCCCGCCGGTGATCTTTCCAAAGAGGGCGTTGTTGCGGTCTTTTTTCAATTTCAGGTTGATGGTTTTTTCGCTGTTGCCGTCGTCGATTCCGGTGAAGGAAGCCTGGTCGCTCTTCCGGTCGAATACCTGGACCTTGTCTACGGCGTCGGCGCTGAGGTTCTTGGTCGCCATTTTTATGTCCCCTGTAAAGAATTCCTTTCCGTTGACCAGGACGCGCCGGACGGTTTGGCCGTTCACCTTGACGGTCCCGTCGCTTTCGACGGTGACCCCGGGCATTTTCCGGAGCAGGTCCTCCACCACGGCGTTGGGTTGGGTCTTGAAGTTCTCGGTGTTGAACTCGAGGGTGTCATTGTTGATCTCTACCGGGGGACGGGGGGCATTGATGGTGATGTCGCGGAGATGGCTGAGGCTCGTCAGGCAAAGGGTTTGTTCACCGGAGGACAGGCGCTTCCACAGGGGCGCGTAACCGGCATAGGAAGCCGAAAGCAGAAAGGGCCCGCGACCGATGGCGGTCAAGTTAAACCGACCGGTGGAGTCCGCGACGGCGAAGGTGACCAGCGTGGAGTCTACGGCTGAGACGAGGGAGACGGTGGCAAAGGGAAGACCGTGCCGGTCAAGCGTGTCGACGACGCGACCGGAGACGTGTTGGGCAGCGGCGGTCAGAGGAAGCAGACCCGCCAGCAGTAGCATCTTGCGCATGAGCCAAATGTACCCCCGCCCCCGCGCGACCCGTGTTTACCAAGGTAGATGAAAGGTTAATGAAGGTTAATATCGCGGGAGGACGAAGCGATAACCCACGCCTTTGATGGTCAGGATTTCGACGGCGTCGTCGTCCTTGATATAGCTCCGGAGCTTGGTGATATATACGTCCAGGTTGCGGCTGTTCAGGAAGGAGTCGTTGCCCCAGATGGCCCGCAGGATGTCTTCCCTGTCGATGACCTGGCCGCGGTGGTTCCAGAGGTACTTGAGCAGCTCGCTTTCGCGGAAGGAGAGCTTACGCGCGGAACCCGCGGAATCCCCGGGCCCTCCGGGCAACAGCTCCTGCCTATGCGTATCGAATACATACCGCCCTATTGGCAGGCTTTCGGGGGTGGAGGGCGCCGGCCGGCCGCGGAGCGCGTTTTCGATCCGGACGATCAGCTCCTCCATGCTAAAGGGCTTCCGGATATAGTCGTTGCCCCCCTTCCTGAAACCGGTTACGAGGTCTTCGGTCTGGGTTTTGGCCGTAAGGAAAATGATGGGCACATCCCGGTTGAGCGCACGGATGGCCTCGGCCGCCTCGAAACCGCTCAGCCGGGGCATCATCACGTCCAGGACGCAGACGTCCGGCCGGGTCCGCTGAAAAACCAGGGGCACCGCCGCGCCATCTGTCTCCATGATGACGTCGAAACCCTTTTCTTCGAGGGTTTCCTTGACGATCTTCCCCAAAAAGGGCTCGTCCTCGGCGTATAGGATTTTTATACGCGTCATGCGGCTGGTAGTTGTAGGGTGAAGGTGCTGCCCTTGCCCGGCTCGCTTTCCACGGCGATGGACCCGCCATGGCGCTGCACGATCTGGCGGACATAGCTCAACCCGAGTCCATAACCCTTGACGTCGTGGTGATCCCCGCTGGGCACGCGGAAGAACTTCTCGAATATCTTTTCCTTATAGGCCTTGGGGATGCCCCGGCCATAATCCGTCACCGAAACGATCGCCTTGTCGCCGGCGCGCTCCAGCCGGACTTCGATGGTCCGGCCCCCATATTTTAGCGCGTTGTCGAGCAGGTTGATTAGGACGCTGGTCAGGTGGAAGGGATCGGCATTCACCCGGAGGTCCACGGCTTCCTGGTGCAGCCGGAGGGTGGCGCCGGCCTTTTCGGCCTGAAGCCGGAAACCGTTGATTACGGCGGGC
>Ga0310811_10002730_pt1 | contig 22052 bp, 23 predicted proteins | sample YCmetagenome_FD_207642 | JGI IMG/M metagenome (GOLD analysis project Ga0310811, IMG submission 207642) | Soil microbial communities from experimental microcosm in Duke University, North Carolina, United States - YC | ecosystem: Engineered > Artificial ecosystem > Soil microcosm > Unclassified ...
TCGACAATTTCGGCAAGAAGGATTCCTTCAAGAAGAATGTCGTCGTCGAATATGAGCGCAACAAGGAACGCTATACCTTCCTGCGCTGGGGCCAGCAGGCTTTCGCCAATTTCCGCGTGGTGCCGCCTGGCACCGGCATCTGCCACCAGGTGAACCTGGAATATCTCGCCGAGACCGTTTGGACCCGCAAGGCCAAGGACCCCAAGACCAAGAAGACCGTCGAAGTCGCTTTCCCCGACACGGTGGTGGGCACCGACAGCCATACCACCATGATCAACGGCCTGGCGGTGCTGGGCTGGGGCGTGGGCGGTATCGAGGCGGAAGCTGCCATGCTGGGTCAGCCCATCTCCATGCTGATTCCTGAGATCGTCGGTTTCAAGCTGACCGGCAAGCTGCGTGAAGGCGTCACCGCCACCGACCTGGTGCTCACCGTTACCCAGATGCTGCGCAAGAAGGGCGTGGTGGGCAAGTTCGTGGAATATTACGGCCCCGGCCTGGACGAGCTTTCGCTGGAAGACCGCGCGACCATCGCCAATATGGCGCCGGAATATGGCGCGACCTGCGGCTTCTTCCCCATCGACTCCGAGACCGTGCAGTACCTCAAAAACACCGCACGCAAGCCGGCGCGCGTGGCGCTGGTGGAAAAATACGCCAAGGCGCAGGGCCTGTGGCGCAGCTCCAAGTCGGAAGATCCGGTGTTCACCGACACGCTCAGCCTGGACATGACGACGGTGGAGCCGTCTATGGCCGGACCGATGCGGCCGCAGGACCGCGTGCCGCTGACGGGCATCTCGGGCAACTTCGCCGAGCATCTGATCAAGACCTGGAAGAAGGAAGAAACCGCCAACAAGCGCGCCAAGCTGGAAGGCAGCGAGACCACGATCGGTCATGGCGATGTGGTGATCGCCGCCATCACCTCCTGCACCAACACCTCCAATCCGTCGGTGATGATCGGCGCAGGGCTTGTGGCGCAGAAGGCAGTGAAGCGCGGGCTAAAAGTACGGCCCTGGGTGAAAACCTCTCTCGCCCCGGGCTCGCAGGTGGTCACGGACTATCTTGCCAAGGCAGGCCTGGACAAGGCGCTGGATAAGCTGGGCTTCACGCTGGCCGGTTATGGCTGCACCACCTGTATCGGCAATTCCGGTCCCTTGCCCGAACCGGTCGCCAAGGCGGTGACCGAAGCCGATCTGGTGGCGGCGGCGGTGATCTCCGGCAACCGCAATTTCGAAGGCCGCGTCCATCCCCAGGTGCGCGCCAATTACCTGGCGTCGCCCATGTTGGTGGTGGCCTATGCGCTGGCGGGCTCGGTCAACATGGATCTGACGCGCGAACCAGTGGGCTATGACCAGAAGGACAAGCCTGTCTATCTGAAGGACATCTGGCCCTCGCCCAAGGAAATCTCCGCGGCGATCGCCAAGGCAGTGAAGCCGGCCAGCTTCAAGAAGCGCTATGGCGATGTGTTCAAGGGCGACGCCAACTGGAAGAAGGTAAAGCTGGTCAAGGGCCAGACCTATCAATGGGATCCCACCTCGACCTATGTGAAGAACCCGCCCTTCTTCGAAGGCATGACGGTGAAGCCCAAGCCGGTGGAAGAGATCACCGGCGCGCGCGTTCTGGCGGTGTTCGGCGATTCCATCACCACCGATCACATTTCGCCCGCCGGTAACATCAAGGCGACGGCGCCGGGCGGCGTCTATCTCAGCGAGCGGCAGGTATCGCAGAAGGATTTCAATTCCTATGGTTCGCGGCGCGGCAATTTCGAGCTGATGGAGCGCGGCACCTTCGCCAATATCCGCATCCGCAATGAGATGATGGGCGGCGCCGAGGGTGGCAACACCATCTATTACGCCACGCCGGATGCCGCGGGCGAAACCATGTCCATCTTTGATGCCGCCCAGCGCTACAAGGCCGATGGCCATGGCACGGTGGTGTTCGGCGGCAAGGAATATGGCACCGGCTCCTCGCGTGACTGGGCGGCCAAGGGCCCGGCGCTGCAGGGCGTGCGCGCCGTGATCACCGAAAGCTTCGAGCGCATCCATCGCTCCAACCTGATCGGCATGGGCATTGCGCCCTTCTGCTTTGAGGCGGGAAAGACGCGCAAGGATTACGGCCTTACGGGCCGGGAGGTGGTGGATATTCCGGGCCTGTCGGGCAATCTGAAGCCGCGCCAGCAGATGGAGGCGATTGTCCATCGCCCCGATGGCTCCAGCTTCAAGCTGCCGCTCTATCTGATGATCCTGACGGCGGATGAGGTGGGTTATTACAAGAACGGCGGCATCCTGCCCTACGTCCTGCGCAATCTGCTCGCAGCGTAATCTGTAAAAAGCCATCTGGAGTATTCTGCTCCAGATGGCTTTTGATTCCCTCGGCCTGTTTTGCGCCTTCGCCCTGTTCGCCGCCAGCATCGGCGCCTGGGCGTTGAGCGCGCCGCTGCCGGCAGGAGCGCGGCTCTATTTGCGCTTTGCCGCCATGCTGTTCGCGGGTTTGGCCGTGTCCTTTCCGCTGGGCCTGGCCGGCGCCGTTTTGCTTTTTCTGCTGCCGCTGGCCGCTGCCATCCTGATGATCGCGAGCCTTGCGCGGCGCTCTGCGCCTCTGCCTGGATTTGCCGCCAGCCTGGTACTTGTCCTGGGACTGGGTTTTGGCCTTGCCGCGCTTTTGTCGGGCATGGTCCTTTTGGCGCTGCTGCCCACGACACTGGCCGGGCTTGTCATCATCGCTGCGAGCTTAAACCGGGGCGACATCATTGCGGCGCTGGCGGGCGCGGCTTTGCTGATTGGCGCATTGGCATCGTGGAATGAAACTGCGCAGGACGGGGTATTTCTGTTCTGCGCCGCGGCTCTGTTGGGATTGGCGCGGCCATCGCTGGCGCGGCGAAAATCAGCTCTTGCGGTCCAGCAATAGCGCCTTGCGCGGATGGAACAGGCTGCCATAAGCCGTTTCCACCGTGGCGCTGGTATCGCGCCGGTCCGGCATCGCCCGTTCCATTGCCTGTCCCATCAACTGGGCGACAAAGGCCGGCAACAATCTTGGACCGTCCCAGAATGGATCGAATCTTTGTGTCTCATCCTGACACACGAGTTCGACTCTGACGGGCGAAGGGGTTTTGTGATCGTCGGCGTTCAGGTCCGCCTGTTCCTGACCCAAAGCGCTGGCGTCGCTTGATTTTTCGCAGCGGCGCGGCATTGCAGCCAGGGCCTTAACGCCTGGGCGGACATTTAAATCAAAGGGTCCGGCAATACGCATATTTGCTTACAACGCAAACTCCGTTCCATGGATGCCTAGGGCCTTGAATTTCCGCTTTTTTAAGTTCGCGCCCGCAATACTTCTGCAGCAACACAGGCTGGTCAGAACCGGCCGAGGAATGGTGGCTGTGTTGAACGTCGCATTGCAGAAGCCGAACGATCTTTTCCAGCTTGGTACGCTGGAAGACGAACTGCGTCTGCGCCTTGCGGCCCAGGCTGCGGGCTGCGCCGCCTTCGACTGGAATGTCGCCGCCGGCACCATCCGCTGGGATGGCGCCACCGATCTGGTGCCGCTGCATCTGGATTCGACCAATGCACGCAGCTTCCTGGACGCCGTTCTGCCCGAACGGCGCAAGGAGCTTCAAGCCGTGCTGGAATCCCGCAACGGGGCTTCCGCCTTCTTCGTTGCCGACATCGAAATCGCCAGTGCGCTGGGGGCGGTCAATTTCACCATGAGCGGGACCCGGATCCCCGACGCGGACGGCCGCACCGCGCGCCTGGTCGGGTTGATGCGCGATACCACCGAACGTTTCCGCGAAGTGCGCCGCCTCACCTATCTGGCGACGCGCGATGAATTGACCGGCCATCTCAACCGCAACGCTTTGCGCGAGGAACTGTCCCAGGCCATCGAATCCGCCAAGGCGGAAAGCCGCAACTGCGCCTTCCTGGTCGCCTCCCTCGACCGCCTGGCCATGATCAATGACAGTTTCGGCTTCGATGCCGGCGACGAAGTGATCATGGGCGTGGGCGAAAGGCTTGCCCGCTCCTTGCGTTCCAGTGACGTGATCGGCCGCACGGCGGGCAACAAGTTCGGCGTGTTGCTGAAGAATTGCCGCGAGCATGAGATTGCGGTGGTGGCCCGGCGCCTGCGCCAGGCTGTGCGCGGCAATGGCGTGGAAACCCGTTCCGGGCTGGTCGCCGCCACCTGCTCGGTGGGTGCTGTGTGGCTGCCGCAGGCCGCCTCCACCAGCCAGGAAGCCATGCTGCGCGCCGAGCAGGCGCTGGAAAAAGCGCGCGCCAATGGCCGCGACGGCTTTGCGGCCTATGAGCCCTCACCCCAACGCGAAACCGCGCGCTTGCGCCAGATGCAGATCGCCGACGAAGTGGTGCTGGCGCTGAAGGAAGACCGCCTCAAGCTGGCGTTCCAGCCCATTGTGGCGGCACGCTCGCGCAAGGTGTCGCATCACGAATGCCTGCTGCGGATGGTCAAACCCGATGGCAGCATCGCCACGGCCGGCAACTTCGTGCCGGCGGCCGAGCAGATGGGCATCGTCCATTTGGTGGACCGTTTTGCGTTGGAAAACACCATCGCCCGGCTCAAGGCCCATAAAGACATCACGCTCGCCGTCAATGTCTCGGGCACCGCGTCATCCGATCCGGCCTGGCTGCAGGACTTTGTCGATTATGTCCGCGCCGCTCGCGAGGTGGCGCCGCGCCTGATCGTGGAATTGACCGAGACCGCCGCGCTGCATCACTTCGAGGAAAACGCGCAGTTCGTTTCCCAGCTGCGCGAAGTGGGTGTCCGGGTGGCGATCGACGATTTCGGCGCCGGCTATACGTCTTTCCGCAACCTGCAGCTCCTGCATGTCGATACCGTCAAGATCGACGGCTCCTATGTGAAGGATTTGAGCCAGTCGCCGGAAAACCAGGTCTTTGTGCGCACCCTGGTGGGCCTGGCGCGCAGCTTCGACATCAAGACGGTGGCGGAGTGGGTCGGCTCGGAAGAGGACGCCGCCCTGCTGCAGAATTTCGGCGTCGATTACTTCCAGGGCTTTTATTTCGGTGAGCCGGTTATTGACCCCAATTGGGGTCAATAGCCGTTTTTGTTTGCCCCCATCCGTCGCAGCTGTTTATTTTTTTTACCCCCTCCGGCCTCGACTATCACGCCGCCTGCGGCGGCGCCCGTCTCGGCCACCTCCCCCTTGAGCGTGCTTACGCACGCGAAGGGGGAGGCGGGTCACGGCCCTAGCGGATGGTCGCTCCGCGGAATGCGTCGCTCGAGATTCCTGGATGGCTTTCGTGGGGATGACATCGCGCTTTGGCGCGATGTCACTTATTCCAGACAGTCAGCCTGGAATTGCCGTCGTCTTCCACAATCACCGTGAACTTCTGGCGTGGCGCTTCATAGTCCACCAGCCAGCGGCTCTTGATCTTCTGGGTGTGGGCGAGGGTCAGCGCGCCGCAACGGCCGCTGCAATATTTGGCGATCCGCTCATGGGCGATGTCCTGCGCTTCACGCGTGGTCATCGGCGTGATGCAGCCGGAAAGCAGGACGGCAATGACAGCTGCGCCCCCGCGGAAGAGGCCCCGGAGCGTGGCCGCAAAACCGCCATGGCTGCATGTGAGCGCGAAAGAATTCTTCAAGCGGCCACGCGACAAAAAAACAAGGTCACTTGCGCTGGCTGAGCTCTGCCAGTTGCTTGCGCATCGCTTCCATCTCTTCCTTGAGATCGGCGATGTCCTCGGTCGGCTTGGCGGCCGACGGTTTTCCCGGCGCTTCGCCGCCCTTGGCGGCCGTGCCAAACGGCGTGAACATGGCCATGGCATTCTCGAACATCTGCAGGTTCTGCCGGGTCATGTCTTCGACCATCTTGTTGCCGCCGCCCAGGGCCTCAGCAATGCGGTCGCGCATGGCGCCCTGGTTCTTGGTGAATCCGTCCATGCTCATGTCCAGATAACCGGGCACAAAGGCCTGCAAACTGTCGCCATAGAAGCGGATCAGTTGTCTGAGGAATTTGATGGGCAAGAGCGACTGGCCCTTGGCTTCCTCCTCGAAGATGATCTGGGTCAGCACCGAGCGGGTGATGTCCTCGCCGGTGCGTGCGTCCTGCACTTCGAATTCGGTTCCATCCTTCACCATGGCGGCAAGGTGATCCAAAGTGACGTAGGACGATGTCTGGGTGTTGTAGAGCCGCCGGTTGGCGTACTTCTTGATGATGACCGGACCGTCGGCTTTGTTTTTTTCTTCTGACACGTAACTTTCCCCGGCTGCTGTATACAAGCGCTTTCCCCCGAAAGCGCCCGCGCAAAAGCGCGAAACCACGGTGCGTAAGACACCACCCCGCAGTGCGGGAGTCCAGCGCCATTTAGCAACCGCAACAGTGGACAGATTGTCAGTTTTTCGCTAAATAATTGATATATAAAGACATTTTGTCCACTGTTTACCAATGCCCGCGTTCGCGGCATTTTGCGCTACGCGCAATAGCCAAACGTCCGTCAACGGAAGGTCCCCCTTATGGAAGATGTCGTCATCGTTTCTGCCGCCCGCACCGCCGTGGGGGCGTTCAGTGGCGCTTTTGCCACCCTGCCGGCCCACAAACTGGGCGAGGTCGCGATCAAGGGTGCGCTGGAGCGCGCCAGGCTTGCGCCTGAGGACGTCAGCGAAGTGATCCTGGGTCAGGTCCTGACCGCCGCCCAGGGACAGAACCCTGCCCGCCAGGCCTCCATCGCCGCCGGCATCCCGATTGCGACACCGGCCTGGAGCATCAACATGGTGTGCGGCTCCGGCCTCAGAACCGTGGCGTTGGGCGCCCAGGCCATCGCCCAGGGCGACAGCCATATCGTGGTGGCGGGCGGACAGGAATCCATGAGCCTCTCCACCCATGCCGCTTATCTGCGCGCCGGTCAGAAAATGGGCGATATCAGTTTCATCGACACCATGATCCGTGATGGGCTGTGGGACGCCTTCAACGGCTATCACATGGGCGTGACGGCGGAGAATGTCGCCAAGGAATGGCAGATCACCCGCGAGGAGCAGGATCGCTTTGCGGTCGCCTCCCAGAACAAGGCCGAAGCCGCCAGGAAAGCCGGCCGCTTCAAGGACGAGATTGTCGCCGTCACCGTAAAAGGCAGGAAAGGCGACACCATCGTGGACAGTGACGAATATATCCGCGACGGCGCCACCTATGACGCGGTCGCGGGCTTGCGGCCCGCTTTCGACAAGGCCGGCACTGTCACGGCCGGCAATGCCTCGGGCATCAATGACGGCGCCGCGGCGCTGGTGGTGATGAGCGCCAAGGAGGCGAGCGCCCGTGGCCTCACCCCCATGGCGCGTATCGCCAGCTGGGCACAGGCTGGTGTCGATCCCAAGGTGATGGGCTCCGGTCCGATTCCCGCCTCCCGCGCGGCGTTGCAGAAGGCGGGCTGGAAGCCTGGCGACCTGGATCTGGTGGAAGCCAATGAGGCTTTTGCCGCCCAGGCCTGCGCCGTCAACAAGGATATGGGCTGGGATCCGGCGAAAGTGAACGTCAATGGCGGCGCCATCGCCATCGGCCATCCGATCGGAGCCTCGGGCGCGCGCATCCTGACCACTTTGCTGTTCGAGATGGCCAGGCGCGATGCCAAAAAGGGTCTCGCCACTTTGTGTATCGGTGGGGGCATGGGCATAGCCCTCACAGTGGAGCGCTAGCCTTATTTTTTTGGTCGCACGCCCGGAAACCGCTCGCTTCGCTCGCGGGGGCGATGCTCCTGTGTATCGGCGGCGGGATGGGCATAGCGCTGACAGTCGAACGTTAGCCTCTAAACGTTAGCCCCCATCTGTCACAACTCGGGTCGGCTCCGCCGACACCTCGTTGCGACATCTTCCCCCCGCCGTTCGCTACGCTGGCGGGGGAAGAAAGCCAGAGCCAGGCTTCCGCTAATCGCATCGCAGCACGTGTTTTTGTTGAAACGCCCCCAAAATGGGGCCTAATTGCTTTGTCGAACACAAAGCAAAGGATCAAAGCATGGCTCGGGTGGCGGTGGTGACGGGCGGTACGCGCGGCATCGGGGAAGCGATTTCGGTGGCATTGAAGAATGCCGGCTTCACGGTGGCGGCGAATTATTGCGGCAATGACGAACGTGCCAAGGCGTTCAGCGACCGCACGGGGATCAAGTCCTACAAATGGGATGTCGCCTCCTTCGACGATTGCGTCGCGGGCGTGAAGAAGGTCGAGAGCGATCTGGGTGCGGTGGACGTGATCGTCAACAATGCCGGCATCACTCGCGACGGCACCATGAAGAAAATGAGCCGCACCGCCTGGGACGAGGTGATCGATACCAATCTGGGCGGCTGCTACAACATGTGCAAGGCGGCCTGGGACGGGATGGTCGAACGCAAATTCGGCCGGGTGGTCAATATCGGCTCCATCAACGGCCAGGCGGGCCAGTATGGCCAGGTCAACTATGCTGCCGCCAAATCCGGCATCCATGGCTTCACCAAGGCCTTAGCGCAGGAAGGCGCGCGTTCGGGCATCACCGTCAATGCGATTGCGCCCGGCTATATCGACACCGACATGGTGGCGGCGGTGCCGCAGGACGTGCTGGCCAAGATCGTCGCCCGCATCCCCGTTGGCCGTCTGGGGCATGCCGATGAAATCGCGCGCGGCGTGCTCTTTCTCGTGGCCGACGAAGGGGGATTCATCACTGGAAGTACGTTGTCCATCAATGGTGGCCAACACATGTATTGACATCGGCGCGGGTCTTTTGCGCCCTGAGTTCGTCGCGCGTGCTCACGTACTATTCGTACGCTCAGCGCGACGCTCCTGCTCAGGTCGCAAAATCCCTCGCGCCCGAGCAGTGCTATGACAGATCGCTTGTTCACGGCTCTTTTGCATGTTGTACCGACAGAAAAGGGCGGTAGAAGAACGCCATTCAAGAATGGCTACAGGCCGCAATTCCACATCGCCGGCGCCAGTTGTTGTACCAGTTTCATGATCCAGCGAATTGATGGTGGCGACGAAATGGCTCCTGGCCAGATTGGGACGGTCCAAGCATTTCTTCTTTCACCCGAAGGACTGGGTGTGCCAGTGGATGAGGGCACCAAATTTGAACTTCGGGAGGGCCATACCGTCATCGCTACGGGTGTTATCCAGAAGTACCTTTAGGCCTTCGACAATTTTCGAATAAGCCTATAGAAACCCGTCATGATCTCATCCCTCACCGCCGAAAAACTTGCCTGTGTGCGCGGCGACAAAAGGCTGTTCGACGGCCTGAACTTCCGCGTCACCGCCGGACAGGCGCTGGCGGTGGAAGGCGCCAATGGCGCGGGCAAGACCTCGCTGTTGCGCATGATCGCTGGCTTCCTGGCGCCCGCGGCAGGCCGCCTGATCGTCAAAACAGCGCAAGTCGAAAGCGACGATGGCGAGGAGCGCGGCAAGAGCATCGGCTGGCTGGGACATCTGGACGGGCTCAAGCCGCAGCTGACGGTCATGGAGCAGTTCAATTTCTTCGCGCATCTTCACGGCAAGGCCGCCGACGCGGCGCTGCTGGAGCAAGTCGGGCTGGCGCGCCAAGCCGACCTGCCTTGCCGCTATCTCAGCGCCGGGCAAAGGCGGCGGCTGGCGCTGGCGCGGCTCTTGGCCAGCCAGCGCCCGCTCTGGCTGCTGGATGAGCCTTTCGCGGCGCTGGACCGATCGGGACAGGCGCTGGTGGCGCAACTGATGGCACGGCATTGCGGGCAGGGCGGCATCATCATCGCCGCCACGCATGATCCCCTAGGCCTCGGCAACGAAATACTTCGCCTTGGCAATGAAAGCCTGAAGCTGTGAGCCCCTTCGCTATCCTTTTGACGCGTGATATCCGGCTGGCCGCCAGGAGTGGGGGCAGTGCAGCGCTTGCCTTGTCCTTCTTTGCGCTGGTCGCGACCCTGGTGCCCCTGGGCGTGGGCGCGGACCTCAAGCTTCTGGCGCGCGTTGCCGGCGGAATCCTCTGGGTGGCGGCGGTTCTTGCTGCGCTGCTCTCGCTGGACCGGCTGTTCCAGGGCGATTTCGAGGATGGCAGCCTGGACCTGATCGCCCTGTCGCCTTTGCCGCTGGAATTGACGGCCTTGGCCAAGATCACCGCCCATTGGCTGTCCACCGGCCTGCCGCTCACGCTTCTGTCGCCGGTGCTGGCGGTGCTGTTCAACCTGCCGGGTCCGGCAACCCTGATCCTGTTTTTTTCGCTTTTGATCGGAACCCCGGCGGTGAGCGCGGTGGGCGCCATCGGTGCCAGCCTGACTTTGTCCCTGAAACGGGGCGGATTGATCCTGCCCCTGATCATCCTGCCGCTGCTGGCCCCGGCCGTGATCTTCGGCGCCGGCGCGGTTTCCCTGGCCCTGGACAGCCTGGGCGCCCAGAATGCGCTGGGCCTGCTGGCGGCTTTTTCCTTTGCCGCAGTGCTGCTAAGTCCCTTCGCGGCGGCTGCCAGCGTCCGCCTGAATCTCGGTGGTTAGATGAATTTCCTGTTCCGCTATGCCAACCCGCATGAATTCATGCGCCTGTCCGGGGCGGTGCTGCCGTTCACGGCGGTGGCGACCGTGCTGTGCTTGGGCGTAGGGCTGTATCTGGGCTTCAGCGTGCCGCCGGATTACCAGCAGGGTACCACCGTCACACTGCTGTTCATCCATGTGCCCGCCGATGTGGTGGCGGAGCTGGCCTATGGCGCGATCGCCGTCTGCTCACTTTTGTCCCTGGTCTGGCGCCATCCCCTGGCTGACACTGCCGCCCGCGCTGCGGCGCCCTATGGCGCCCTGTTCACGGCGCTTGGCCTGATCACCGGCTCGCTATGGGGCAAGCCGATGTGGGGCACCTATTGGGTGTGGGATGCGCGGCTAACCAGCTTCCTGCTGCTCTTGTTTCTCTATCTCGGTTACATGGCGCTGTGGAACGCGGTGGAAGATGAAGCGCGCGCCGCCCGCGCAGCCGCCATCCTGGCGTTGGTGGGTGTGGTGAACATTCCGATCATCAAATTCTCGGTCGACTGGTGGAGCACCTTGCACCAGGGCGAAAGCATCGTGTCGGGCAAGGTTGCGCCGGTCTATCTCTGGCCGCTGCTGATCATGATGCTGGGCTATGTGCTGCTGTTCCTCACCTTGTGGATGGTGCGCATACGCACTGTCATCCTGGAGCGGCGGGCGCGCAATCTGATGCAAGCAGGGACGCCATGAATTTCGACATGGGAGCCTATTCTGTATACATCTGGCCGGCCTACGGCATTTCAGCCCTGGCCCTGGCCGGTATCACGCTCTGGACGCTTGCGGCCTGGCGGCGGGCGAAGGCGAGGCTGGCCGCCCTTGAGAAACGCCCATCCCAGACATGACGCCCAAACCATGAAACGCTGGATCTATCTTCTGCCCGCCCTGGGCTTCGTGCTGCTGGCCTTTTTCCTGTTCAAGAGCCTGTGGGCGCCTGCGCCCGACCTTGTGCCCTCTGTCCTGATCAACAAGCCGGCGCCACGGCTGGTGCTGCCCGGCCTGGATGACAGGAGCGCCACCTTCACCCCGGCCGACCTGGCCGCCGGGCATGTCAGCGTGGTCAATGTCTTTGCCTCCTGGTGTGCGCCCTGCCGGACCGAGGCGCCGCAACTGGCAGAACTTGCCAAGCTGCCCGGTGTGGCGCTGTACGGCATGACCCAGAAGGACAAGCCCGCTGCGACCCGCGCCTTCCTCGATGAGGTCGGCAATCCCTTTACCCGCATCGCCCGCGACGATGACGGCCGCGCCTCCATCGAATGGGGGGTCTATGGCGTGCCCGAGACCTATGTGGTGGACGGCAAAGGCATCATCCGCCTGAAATATGTGGGTCCCTTGAGTGACGATGTGCTGAAGGAACAGCTCGTTCCAGCCATCAAGGCGGCGCAATTAAATCGGTAGGGGCGAACCCGTAAGGCGGCAAGTCCTTAAAACCGGTAATCTTTTGCTAACCCTGTTTTGCCAGTCTGGCGGAATGCAAGTCAGCGCCACCCTGATCGCCGCCCAGCAGGCCGCCCGCGAGGCGCGCGCCCGGCTGCAAGTACCGCAGCCGGTACCTCAAGCCAACTTCGCATCCGCGCTGGAAAAGACCTCGAGGGCGGGCGGCGGTTTCTCGGCCCTGCCGCTGAAGCAGACGGCCGCGCCCCCCGCACAGTCTCAGCCGGCGGCGACGCCAGCTCGCATGGGCATGCACGTGGACATCACTGTTTAGATTGGTCGTTGGATCGTAGGGGAGCTCGCGGCTGGAAATTCTCCGGCGCGCCGCTCGTCACCCACCTAGCTTACGCCGCCGCACATTGCGGCGCGGGGGCCTGGCCACATCGCCATTCATCTGCTCGGCGGCCTGGGCGATCTGGGACAGGGCCTTCACGAATTTCTGGCGCTCGGGCTGGGGCAAGGCTTCCAGCAAAGCGCGCTCGGCGCGATCGGCGGCATTGCGGGCGCCACGAAGCGCCTTGCGCCCCGAAGGGCTGATCGCCACGGCGTTGGCGCGAGCATCTTCTTCCGTCCGTTCCCGCGACAAGAGGCCTTTTTCCAGCATCCGGCGCACCATCTCGGCAAGCGTGGAACGATCGATGCCGGTGATCTCCACCAGCGCGGTCTGGCTGGCGCCGTCATTCTGCTCCAGTGCGCAGAGCAGGGTGAATTGCTGCTTGGTCAGCTCCTTGCCGCCGGCTTCGCGCGCATAAAGGTCGCCATAGAATTGCTGGCAACGGCGGATCAGGTGAGACGGCGCTTCGGAAAGGTCAAAACCATTCCCTGGCCTGCGCTGCCCCTTCATCATCCATGACCCCTTAATTATTGCCGCTCTCAATCCGGTCGCGCTGCCTTCGATCATGCCCCTTATTCGGGTTTCTGGAAAGGCGCTCAATTCCGGAAGCCGAAGTTAAAACGATTTTGTGCGTAGAAGTCCATGCGCAAATTTTTGCCGGCTCATCTTTGCAAAGTCGGCGCGCTGTGATCCACGACCGTCTCTCATGTGGTGAAGGTTGGCCAGCGCCGCCTGTGTTCATTCAGCCACAATGCTTTGTATGGTTCAGGGCGCAATGCACCAACGCCGCGAAGCTCCCAATAATTTTAGGAAGATAGCCAGCGCGGCATGATGCCGCCCGCGCATCAATCTTGCGTGCTTTCGCCGCCGGCGTCGTGATGCTGATGCTTTATCAAGAGCGGGGTCTGTGCGAGCGCGAACAGGAAGATCAAGGGGATGATGCCCCACACCTTGAACGAAACCCAGGTCTCGGTGCTTGTCGAGCGCCATACCGCTTCATTGATCGCCGCCAGGCCCAGGAAGAAGAGCCCCCAGCGCACCGTCAACTTCTTCCAGCCCACTTCATCCAGTTCAAACGCCTGGGCGAAAACATACTTGATGAAAAGCCGGTTGACCTTCAGTCCGCCCAACAGCACGACACCGAAAAAGCCGTAAAGGACGGTAGGCTTCATCTTGATGAAGATGTCGTTTTTCAAATAAAGCGTCAGCCCGCCGAAGATCACCACCAGGAAAGCGGTGAACAAAGGCATGGGTGACAATTTTTTTTCCAGCAGATAGCCGATCGCCAGCGCCAGCAGGACTGCCGCCATGAACGCGGCGGTGGCGCCGAAAATGCCCAGATACTTGAAGGCGGCAAAGAAGATCAGCAAAGGCCCCAGGTCGAGGGCGAGGCGCCGGATCTGCGGGTTCATGGCGTGTCCGCTCCTACCAGGGCCCTGGCAAAATCCTGCGCCACAAATGGCTGCAGGTCGTCCTCGCCTTCACCTACACCGATGTAATGGACAGGCAGCCCAAAGCGGCCCGCCAGGGCCACCAGGATGCCGCCCTTGGCGGTGCCGTCCAGCTTGGTCATCACCAGCCCGGTCACCGGTACGGAGGCAGAGAAGGCTTCCACCTGGCTGATGGCGTTCTGTCCCGTTGTGGCATCCAGCACCAGAAGCACCGCATGGGGGGCGGATGCGTCCAGCTTCTTGATCACCCGGGCAATTTTCTCCAATTCCGCCATCAGCCCCGCCTTGTTCTGCAGCCGGCCGGCGGTATCGATCACAAGAATGTCACTGCCATTGGCGCGCGCTTTCTCCAGCGCCTCGAAAGCCAGACCCGCGGCATCGCCCCCTGCCTTGGTGGCGACGAACTCAGCCTTGGCCCGGTCGGCCCAGACCCGAAGCTGCTCGATGGCCGCGGCGCGGAAGGTATCCCCGGCTGCCAGTGTCACCTTGGCGCCCTCTTCCGCCAGCCGCTTGGCCAGTTTGCCGATGGTGGTGGTCTTGCCGGTGCCGTTCACGCCCGCGACCAGGATGACGAAAGGCTTTTTCTCTTCGTCCATTGTCAGGGGTTTCTGGATAGGGGCGAGCAGGGCGGCAATCTCGGCGGCCAGCACGGCCTTGAGTTCTTGTCCTGAAATCTCCGCGTCATAGCGGTTCTTTGCAACCGCCTTGGCCAGTTTCGCCGCCTGGCTTGCGCCCATATCGGCGCGGATCAAGGCTTCTTCCAACTCCGCGATCGTTTCCGCGTCCAGTTTCTTTTTGGTCAGAATTTCGCCCAGGCCTGTCTTGGCCAGGCCGGATTTCAAGCGGTCGAAGAAGGTGGGGGGTGGCGGCGCTTCGCCAAAGCTTCTCATAATCTCAAACCGGTGTGCCTGTCAGATGCTCGCGATGGCGGCCGGTGATGGCAACCGGCACGAAAGTGCCATAGGCCACATCGCCGATTTCCACCGGGGTAAAGCAGGGCGTGCGGCCGATGCCGCCGCGCTCCGCCAGCACCATATGGCGCGAACCTTTCATACCGTCCAGCCGAGCCTGAAACGCGATTTCGCTCTTTTTGCGCAGGCGGGCGGCGCGATCCCTAATGGTTGAGCGCGGCAGCTGCGGCATTTTTGCCGCCGGCGTCCCGGCACGGGGGGAATAGGGAAAGACATGCAGCCGCGACAGGCCGGCATCGTCCACCAGGCTGAGGCTGTTTTCGAACATTGCCTCGCTTTCGGTCGGAAAGCCCGCAATCAGGTCGGCGGCGAAAGAGGCTTCGGGACGTGAGCGGCGCACCGTCTCGCAGAAAGTGATCAGATCGCCGCGGCTGTGGCGGCGCTTCATGCGCTTGAGGATCAGATCGTCGCCGGATTGGGCCGAGATGTGGAAATGCGGCATCAGCCGCTCTTCTTCCGCGATCACACGCATCAATAGGGGATCGGCTTCGATGGCATCGATGGAAGACAGTCTCAGCCGCTTCAGTTCGGGCAGGTGTTTGAGGATCTTCTCCACCAGCAGCCCCAGGGATGGGGCGCCCGGCAGATCGGCGCCATAGGAGGTCAGGTCCACACCAGTCAATACGATCTCGGGAAAGCCTTTTTCCAGCAGCCGCCGTGCCTCGGCCACCACCGCGCCCAAGGGGACACTGCGGCTGTTGCCCCGCCCGAAAGGAATGATGCAGAAGGTGCAGCGGTGATCGCAGCCATTCTGCACCTGCAGGAAGGCGCGGGTCTTGCCGTCGAAATGGTCCACCATCTGCGGCGCGGTTTCGCGCACGCTCATGATGTCATTGACGCGGATTTTTTCGCTACCCCCGATCCCGAAATCAGCATAGGCCGCCGCCGTCAGCTTTTCCGCATTGCCCAGTACCGCGTCCACTTCCGGCATGGCGGCGTAGCTATGCGGATCGGTCTGCGCCGCGCAGCCGGTGACGATGATGCGCCGCGACGGGTTCTCGCGCTTGGCTTTGCGGATGGCCTGGCGCGACTGGCGCACCGCTTCCTCAGTCACCGCGCAGGTGTTGACGATCAAAGCGTCGCGCAATTGGGCTTCACCGGCGCGCAGCTTTATCGCCTCGCTTTCATAGGCATTGAGACGGCAGCCGAAAGTGACGACGTCCAGGCTCACAATTTGTCCAGTTCCAGCCGGCCGCGGAAAGGCATGGCAGTGGGGCCGGTCATCAGCACATGGCCGTCTTCCTCGCGCCATTCGATGATGAGTGAACCCCCGTCCAGCCGCACCTCGACCTTGCGTCCCGTCAGTCCCCGCCGCATGGCGGCAACCGCGGTGGCGCAGGCCCCCGTGCCGCAGGCCAAGGTCACACCCACGCCGCGTTCCCACACCCGCATGCGGATATGTTCCTTATCCAGCACCTGGGCGAATTCGACATTGGTGCGCTTGGGAAAGAAGGGCAGGGTCTCGATCTTGGGACCGAGTTGGGTCAAAGGTGCTTTTTCCGCATCGGGCACGAACAGCACGCAATGGGGATTGCCCATGGAAAGAGCGCTGACCGGCACCGTGGTGCCGCCGACATCCAGCGGGAAGTTCAGCGTATCGACCTGGCTCGCCAGCGGGACTTCCGTCCAGTCCAGCCTGGGCGGGCCCATGTCCACCAGCACCGAGCCTTTGCCGGCATCACTGCAGGTGAGCATGCCGCCCTTGGTGGAAAGCTTGACCCGCGCCAGGCCGCGCTCGTCCATCAGCAGGCGCGCCACGCAGCGGGTGGCATTGAAGCAGGATTCCGATTCCGAGCCGTCGGCATTGTAGAACAACACGCTGGCATCGGCTTGCGCCCCACCGGGGCGGATCACCACCACCGTGTCGCAGCCGACCCCGAAATGCCGGTCTGCGATGGCTTTGGCCAGAGCGGGTGTCAGATTGATGGCGGTGTCGCGCGCGTCGAACACCACGAAATCGTTGCCCAGGCCGTGCATTTTCACAAAGGCGGTCATGGGGGCGTTATAGTCATCAAATCCGGCCTTTGCCATTGCCAGGAACAGCGAAAATTTCCATCCTGCCGTGAACTTTCCCGGGCCGCCCCATGCGCTTGCACCTTTTTGCCCTGCTGCTCGCCCCGTTGCTTCATTGTGTCCTTGCCCCAGGAGCCTTTGCCGTGCCCCAGTCCCAATCAGTAACCGCTGATCCCTATGTCTGGCTGGAAGATGTGCATGGCGAAAAACCGCTCGCCTGGGTGAAGGAACAAAATGCCGCCTCGCTGGGACCCTTAAAAAGCGATCCGCGCTACCAGAAGAATTACGACTCCATCCTGGAAGTGCTGGATGCCACCGACCGCATTCCCATGGGCAGCCTGTCCCACGGCTTTGTCTATAATTTCTGGCAGGATGCGGCCAATCCCAAAGGTCTGTGGCGCCGCGCCACGATTGCCGACTACCAGAACGCCCAGCCGCATTGGGAGGTTCTGCTGGATGTGGACGCGCTGGCGAAGACGGAAAAGGAGAACTGGGTCTTCAAGGGCGCGGAATGCTCGCCCGGCGAAATACGCTGCTTGATCCGGCTGTCGCGCGGCGGCGGCGATGCGGTGGTGGTTCGCGAATATGACCTGAAGGCAAGGCAATTGGCCACCGATGGCTTTGCCCTGCCGGAAGCCAAAAGCGATACCAGCTATCTGGATGACGACACCGTTCTGTTCGCCACCGCCAAGGACGGGGAAACCACGTCGGGCTATGCCCGCATTGTCAAGCAATGGCGGCGTGGCACGCCCTTGGCTTCGTCCACGGTCTTGTATGAAGGCGAAACCGCCGATGTGGGTTCTTCGCCCGCCACATTCCACACCAAACAGGGCAATGCCGGTCTGGTGATCCGTTCGGTGAGTTTTTTCGAGGCCGACTATTTTGCGCTGGAGAATGGGACAGCGAAGAAATTGCCGCTGCCGCGCTCCGCCGACATGAAAGGCCTGTTCGACGGCGCCTGGATCGCGACATTGCGCGAGGCTTTCACCACCGATGGCGTCACGCTGCCCAAGGGGGCGCTGGTGGCGTTTCGGGAAGGCGCCAAGCCGCAGGTGATCTTTGCGCCGGGGCCGCGTCAGTCCATCGAAAGCGTGGGGACGGGCCGCGACAAGATCTTCGCCGCCATCACCGACAATGTGATCGGTGCAGTGCATGTGTTCGCGGCGACCAGCGGCGGATGGTCCGACAAGATTCTGCCTTTGCCGGGGCAAGGCTCGGCGGACATCGTCACGGCCAATGATTACGGGCCCGAAGCGATGTTCAGCTTCCAGAATTATGTGACGCCGACGACGCTTTATTTCGATGACGGCGACGACCGGCCGCGCCCCATCAAATCCCTTCCGGCGCGTTTTGATGCCTCGGCTGTTGTCACCGAACAATTCCAGGCCACATCCAAGGACGGCACCAAAATCCCCTATTTCGTGACCCGGCCGAAGAACCTCAAAGGTCCCGCGCCGACCATCCTTTATGGTTATGGCGGCTTTGAAGTGTCGCTGACGCCATCCTACAGCGCCAATTTCGGGCGGCTGTGGCTGACCCATGGCGGCATCTATGTGGTGGCCAATATCCGCGGCGGCGGCGAATTCGGGCCGTCCTGGCATGACGCAGCGCTGAAGACCAAACGTCAGCATGCCTATGACGATTTCGAGGCGGTGGCGCAGGATCTGGCGCGGCGCGGCCTCACCACGCCCAAACAGCTTGGCATCATGGGCGGCTCCAATGGCGGGCTGTTGGTGTCCACAGTGATGGTGCAGAGGCCCGAACTGTTCGGCGCGGTGGTCTGCCAGGTGCCGCTGATCGACATGATCGCCTACACCCATATCGGGGCGGGCGCGAGCTGGATCGGGGAGTATGGCGATCCCGCCATTGCTGCGGAGCGCGACTATATTCTCACCTATTCGCCGTATCAGAATGTGAAGGCGGGGGTGAAATATCCGCCGGTCTTCTTTGTCACCGCCACCAGCGACGACCGCGTGTCGCCGGTGCATGCCCGCAAGATGGCGGCCCGGATGATGGCCCAGGGCCATCAGGTGCTGTTCTACGAAAACACCGATGGCGGTCATGCCGCCGCCGCCGATCACCGGCAGGCGGCCGAAATGTGGGCACTGTCTTTTGTCTATCTGGCGGAGAGGCTGGGGCTGCCGCGCTAGCGAGCGCTGCAAAGAAAAAGCCCGCCTGAGGGCGGGCTTTCCTTCTTAGCGTCCCTTGGCGACGCGCGGCTTGGGCGGCGCCGGAGGGGCTTCCTTGGGCTTGTTGGCCTTGGCGGTCTTGGTCATGACCTCGCGATGCTTGACGGCAGCAGCGGACATGTCGGGCAATTTTGGCATAGGGAACTTTCGGGTGCGGGACTACTGGGGGCACCGTAAGGCTCCGGCACCCTTCCGTAAACGGAGGAATTTCTGCCCCAAATGTGCCAATGCTGCGCGCGAGTGGCGCAACAATTAGCTGTCGGCCTGCCCGCCGCTCGCTTGGGCTCGCGGCGTTCGTCGCTTTCGCAGGTCCACCGGACCTGCTCACGCGCTTTCGGCGCGCCGCTCCTCACCCATAAACGGAGGAATTTTTTCCCCTAGATGTGCCAATGTTGCACTGCGGCAAGTCTATGTTTAGGCAGGAGCCGCGCCTTGGATACCCAATCGGACCAGATAGACCGACTGGGAGGCGCACATCCACAGCCAGTCCCGCTTGGGGCCGCAGAAGGTGACATTGGCGCAAGTTTCCGGCAGCCGGATGCGGCCGATGCATTTGCCGGCCGGGTTCCATACCGTCACGCCCATATAGCCGGGCACAGAGGTCGAGCCCGACCAGACATTGCCAGCCACGTCCACCCGGTGGCCATCGGGGCCGCAATGCACCCCATCCACATCGCAATTGGTGAAGCGGCGCTGATTGGCGATCTTGGTGCCGACCACATCGGCGACATCGATGCCGGTGCCCCAGGCGAAATAGACCTTGCTGTAATCGGGCGAGAAGGCGATGCCGTTGGGCACCAGGCCGGGCTTGCCTTCCAGGATGACATCCAGCCGGCCGCTGGGGTCCCAGCGATAGATTGAGGGCGGGCGCACCTGTTTTTGGGAACCGATAATGCCGGCGCTGCCATTGCCGATATTGGGATTGGCCAGGCCCTTGGGATTGAATATGGCGACGCCGGGATCGGGATGGCCCTCGGCCAGCTGCGCGCCGTAATAGGGATCGGTGAACCAGATCGAGCCGTCCTTGTGGGGCGCGATGTCATTCGGCGAGTTCAGCGGCTGGCCATTGTAATTGTCGGCGATGATGGTCATCGAGCCGTCATGCTCCCAGCGGATCACCCGGCGCAGATAATGCTGCGCCGTGATCTGGCGGCCCTGGAAGTCGAAGGTGTTGCCATTGGAGTTGAAGGACTGGCGGCGGTATTCGGTGATCTCGCCCGTTTCCCAGATGTAGCGATACTGAATGTCCTTGGAGACATCGCTGAACACGACATATTGGCCTTGGGCACTCCAGGCTGGGCCTTCCGCCCATTCAAAGCCGGTCTTCACGCGCTTGATGGAGCTGTGGCCGATGAAACAATCGTTGGCGGCGGGGTCCAAAATCAAAATGTCGGGATCGGGATAGATGTTGGGCGGCGCATCGGGACCATAGACGCGGCCATTCATGATGGATGTGATCGGCGCAACTGGCGGTTTGGCCTGCGCAAAAGCCAAGGTCGGCACGGAAACGGCCGCGCCCGCGAGAATGCCGCGGCGCGTCAAATTGAAGGTCATGGAAGTCCTCCCAGCTATTTGTGTTCTGTTGGTGAAACTGGACCTTGTGCGGATCAGGCTGTCAACCCGGCGACGCTCCCTGAATGTTGACCCTCAACAGATAGAGCGACTGGGTCGCGGTCATGAACAGATGGTCACGTTTGGGTCCGCCAAAGCAGAGATTGGCGCAGCCTTCCGGCAGCCGGATGCGGCCGATCAGCTTGCCGGCAGGATTCCACACCGTCACCCCGCAATAGCCCAAAGGCGCAGCGGAGCTGGCCCAGATGTTGCCGGCCTTGTCGGCGCGCATGCCGTCGGGTCCGCAACGCACGCCATCGACCATGCAGTCGGTGAAGACGCGCAGATTCTGGACTTTTGTGCCCACTATGTCGCCCACCGTAATGCCGCCGGCGCGGATGATGTAGAGCTTGGTGTAATCGGGCGAGAAGCAGATGCCGTTGGGCGCCTTGCCTTGTTCGAACGGCACCGCGATCTCGACACGGCCACTCGGGTCGACGCGATAGACATTCATCGGCAGCGACTGATGCATGCCGCCGGCCTTCTGAATGCCGACACCGGTATTGCCGATGCGCGGGTCGCGGAAGCCGCCCGGATTTGTCGGCCCGTCGCCATCATCGGGATGGCCTTCGGCCATGTTGCCGCCAAATTGCGGATCGGTGAACCACACGCTGCCGTCCTTATGAGGCGCAAGATCGTTGGGCGAGTTGAGCGGCTTGCCGTCGAAAGAGTCGGCGACGATGCTCATCGAACCATCCAGTTCCCAGCGCACCACGCGGCGGAAATAATCCTGGGTGGAAAGCATCCGGCCCTGGAAATCGAAACTGTTGCCATTGGTGGAGAAGGACGGGCGGCGCATCACCGAGACCTGGCCGGTGTCCCACAGATAACGGTAAAGCGTGTCGTTCTTCACATCGCTGAAGACGGTGTACAGACCCACCGACGACCAGGCAGGACCTTCCAGGAAGTGAAAACCTGTCGCGGCGCGCCGGATGGTTTCCTGGCCGATCAGAAGGCCGCCGAAACTGGGATCGACGCGGATGATGTCAGGATCGGGCGATGCGGGCGGCGGCGCATTGGGCCCGAAATCGCGCGGCGGATTGGTGATCACCGACAAGGGCGTGCCCAATAGCGGTTTCTCCTGCGCATAAGCCAGCGCAGGGACAGTCGCGGCTGCGCCCGCCAACATCAGGCGGCGATTGAGATCGGTCACGGATATCCTCCCCGGTATCTTGTTTTGCCGCCGAGCATCGAAGCCGGTCCGGAGGCTGTCAATCTTGCGCGCGTCCCATGGTGTGGATAGGCGTGAAACAACCGACGATAAGCCGCTTGGGATCGAAGGGCATTTCTCCGGCAGCCTCCATCCGCGGGTCCTGGTGCATTTTTTCCTCCGCGGCATCGAGGAATGCTTTGCTGGGCCAGACCTGCCAGGTGAAGACGATCTTCTCGCCTTCCTTGGCATCCACGGCGCGGCGAAAATCGGTGTATTTGCCGGTGGGGACCTTGTCTTCCCAGGATTCGACAATTTCCAGGCAGCCATATTCCTTGAAGAAGGCCGCGCTGCTCTGGGCCCATTGGCGATAGGCCTCCATCTTTTCCCCCGGTACCGGAATGACGAAACCTGCGACATACATGGCTGGGGCTCCTTCGAATG